>Ga0316189_10000011_pt1 | contig 185009 bp, 166 predicted proteins | sample LowCovwburrow_MG_FD_204930 | JGI IMG/M metagenome (GOLD analysis project Ga0316189, IMG submission 204930) | Coastal sediment microbial communities from Maine, United States - Lowes Cove worm burrow | ecosystem: Environmental > Aquatic > Marine > Coastal > Sediment | place: USA: Maine... | reverse complement strand
CGGTTAGCAACCTTGCGACTTACTTTGCTTCAAGGCACGACCCTTGCGCATTAAGGACTTACACCTTTGGGACTATTCTTAGTTAAAAGAACTATATTTACCATTCAAGGCACACACAATGTGTATAGTGCATTGCTGCCCTTCGGGCTTGCAACGACAACATACACAAACGCTGTGTGTCATTAATAAAAGAAAAGATGAAGAATAAAATTACATTAATAATACTGATGGTCATAAATACGGTTGTCTTGTTGGGTCAAATATGGCCAGAAGGAGCGCCACCATTTGCAAGAACTGTGAACATAATATTTCTATTCAGTAGCTTAGTGTTCTTTGTCATTAGCATACTAAATCTGAAAAAGCCGAAGTAGAATGGAAAATTTTGATTGGGCACAGTTTTCGAAGCGAATATTTATTAATACTGATTTAGAATCAGTTTATAATGCTTGGACAAAAAGCGAAGAACTTGAAAAATGGTTTTTGTCGAAGGCTGTATTTAGTTCAAAGGATGGTAAAGAAATAATTTCCTCAGAAAATGTCACTTCTGAAAGCTCTTATAAATGGAATTGGTTCGCACAAAATCACTACGAAGAAGGGACCATAAGACAAGGAAATGGTGTTGATTATATAGAATTCACTTTCGCGGGCAATTGTATCGTTCAGGTTCGTTTAACCAATGTGAAAAATCAAACCCTTGTTGAATTAACCCAATCCAAAATACCACTCGACAATATTTCAAAAAAAAATATCAGACTTGGTTGTGCTTTTGGTTGGACATTTTACCTATTAAATCTAAAATCGGTCCTTGAAGGTGGACTTGATTTGAGAAACAAGGATACAGAACTAAAAGGGGTTGTTAATAATTAAAAATTGAATAAAAAAACAGTTGCTAACGTATATAAAAAATAGCGGTTAAAGTGCTTAAACAATAATGAATAATATAAATTTAAGGTCTGTAATAATCCGAAAAATTAGTGAATAAAATCCGCTACTTTTCATATACACGACCGTTACCAGCAATTAAAAGAAACACACTAATGAAGATTTTAAATTTTCTAGTATTATTTGTAATTTCTTCCATAACCTATGGACAAGAAATAGACACATTGTCATTCTATTCAGAAGCATTCAATGAAGAAAGAACTGTCTACATTCACAAACCAGAATTTTACAAATACAAATCGGATTCTGTAAAATTCCCAGTAATCTATTTACTTGATGGACAACACGAATGGTTTGTTAATCCAACTGTTTCTAATATCGAATATTTACGGTTCACTAAAGAAATTCCAAGTGCTATTATTGTTGTAATTCCATTAAAAGATAGATTTAAAGAATGTGCTATTGTGGATTTAAAAACAAAACTACCATTAGATAAATTTATAACCGAAGAACTTGAACACGAATTAAAAACATATAATCCAAGTGATTTCAAAATAATTATAGGGCACTCATTTTCAGCATCATTTTCACTCTACACATTTTACAATCATCCAAACTATTATACTTCTGTAATTGCAAATTCTCCATCTGACCAAATGAAGATGCTTGTTGAAGGGTTTGAGCAATTGGAAGTAATTAATAAGTCAAAAATTTCAATAAGTATAGGTGGAATTGTGAATGGTAAAGATATCTACCATAGAAAAAAATATAATCAACTAAAAGAAAAATATCTCATTTTTTTTAATTCAATCAACGTTTTTGAAGCCGATTATTCTACTCACAATGCTGTACCGATTGTAGCAATCCCAACTTTACTGACTAAAGTATTTGAAGATTATAGAAATCGTTACTTTGAAATTGCTGAAGTAGATATGGAATATAAGCTTATAAATAAACCAGGTTCAATACCTGAAGAGTTGAATAAAATAGAGATTGCTTCTAAAATTGGAAATTACGATTATCCACCTGAAATTTCCGATATAAACGGAATTGCTTCTCGCTATTGGAACAATGAACTTGAAGAATATGCCGCTAAAATTTATGAACTTGGAGTAAAGTATTATCCTACTTATTACGACTTTTATCTATCGCTTTATGAGTTAATACTCAATAAGGACAAGGTACTATCAAGAGAATACTTGGAAAAGGCAGAATTTCTTTTAATAACAGTCGAAAACAATTGGGAAGGGAAACGTGAAATCATTGAAGAAATTAAAGCTGAAAAAATAAAAAACGGCTGGTGATGTATATAAAAAAAAGCGGTTTTGGTGCTTAAAAGCAAATGAATTTTATAAATTTAGGGTCAGTTATTATCCGAAAAGTTAGTGTGTAAAATCCGCTACTGCGCATAGCCAAAACGTTACAAAACATAAAAGACATGCAATATCTACTTTCAATTTTCAGTGTTTTTATTTATAGTTTTAGCTTTTCACAAGTTAATTCAATTGAATATCTAGCAAACAACAGAACTGATTTATTGACAGAAACTAAAATTGAGATTGGCCAAGCAAAAATAATTGGGTTTGGGGCCTTACATGGAAGCTCAAGAACAGAAACAACCGAGAATATCATCCTGACAAGTCTTGTTGATGAGCATAATTTGAAATACTATTTTCCAGAAACTGATTATAGTACCGCTTTTTATTTTCAAAAGTATATTGAATCAGGGGATGAAGATCTTCTTGAGGAATTAGTCTTTGAATATGGAGCAATGGTACCTCAAGAAAAAAGTATCGAAGTTTTTAAAAAGTGGAAAAACATAAGACCTGTTTTTCTAAAAAATGATATTAGAATTGTTGGAATAGATAAAATTTCCTCATATAAGTTTACTGTAAAGGATCTAGTCTCATTGATTAAAGAAAACAGCAATTGGAAATTTAGAGACTCTCTAAAAATGCTAGATTTGGATACAAATACAAATTGGACAGCATTTTACAAAACTGAAACACGTGTAATCTTAGAACATTTTGTTGAAGATTTTACAAAAAATAGAGCGATTTACCACACATATATTAAAGACACCGTCAGATTTAATCATATATTAAAGAATTTAAAGCACACATTTAACCGCAGCTACAGAGAAACAATTATTTACAAAAATTACCTTGTAATGAAAAAGAAATTTTCATTGGAAAACTCTGTCCATTTTTGTCGATTTGGGATTTTTCATATTATGAAGAGCAAGCTAAATAATGGTACTCCTTTTTTTGCACGCTTAATTGAAGATAGTATTTATAATTCATCTGAGGTATTAACTATTCAAGGGTTTTTAACCAAAAGCAGTGTTTTATGGGAAAGTGTTTATGATAAAAATGGTATCTATCAAAAAGGTATAACTAAAAAAGGATTTGGAATTAGTGATTATTGGCTTGAATATTTTTATGATGTAAAGCAACTTAAAAAAAGTAAGTTGTCTGATATAACTATGTTTTATTTAAATTCTGAAAACAATCCGTATTCAATAAAAGACGAATTCAAATTAATCACAGTAAAACGACTTTTTGGCAGGTCACCTTGGATTCCTGAGGCAGGTAAAAGTACTTTAGACTACATTGATTACGCAATCTTGATAAGTAATTCAGACGCTAATCAACCAATTGAAGAATTAAAGTAAAACCATTTTGTAACACCGGTAACCGTTGAGCAACATACCAGAATATCGTGTTCACATAAAGTTTACTAGTTCCATTAACTAAGCCGGTCACCTAACAAAATCAATTTGTCACCATAAATTGAACTTTTAATCAACTAGGTTGTATTTTGTGATATGATTCGATTTATTCAATACTTTTTGTTTAGTAGTATCCTACTCTATTCAACGAATGGATATAGTCGGGACACCAATAGTATTGCCTTGCACATTCAATTGTACAACGCAGGTATTTGCATGCCAATGCTTCCTTCTGTCTATTACGGTACTTCTATAGATCAGAAAACAAAGTCGGTATTGCAGTCTGGGTCGTATTACAGCACCATTTATGCTTATGTCAATTCGCCAGATAACGCGCACTTAATGCCTCAGTCTAATCATTTACTGCAATCTAGCTCACTTCAATTTAACCCTAATTTAGACTATGAGCTTGTTTTTTTGAGATATGATGGAATGAATAGAAATACACCTGATTCTATGATTATCAAAATTTCCAAATTGGATCAAGATTCACAGGTCATTCTTGATTTTAAGAAAGGCAATTTCACTTTAAAAAAAATGAAGTTATTCGAAAACATCAAAACGAATGTTGACCCAGATTTTAGGTCTATAGAAAAAATTGATTTTAAAAATACGTTGAAATTGGATAGCACGGCCAACTTCAAAAACGGAAAAAAGAAAGCCAAATACTATATCGTTTCTGAAAACTACCCGCTTTATTATGTACAAGAATTCGATTCAGTAAATCCAGGTAGCTACTCCCAGGATTTTCGTCTTTTACAGAACTATAATAGTCCTGTTGCAATGATACGTCAACCTGTTTGGGCGAACCTAGAAAGCACAAAATATGGTTATTGGGAGTATTTTGAAAATGACAAACGAATCAAGCATGAACTATGGGCATCCGTGCGCCAACAAAAATTTGAATGGTATCCTTCTGGTCGACTTAAGTCTGAAACGTTTCTGGGCCAAGCCAACAAGCCAATGACCTATAAGTATTATTTAGAAAATGGAGACCTCAAGGAAGAATTTCAAACGCAATCTGCCACTCAAAAGTCCTCAATTAAAACGTATAAATATTCTATTCAAGGCGCATTAATACTAATCAATACATATAACAGTTCAAACGGCATAACGAAACAGGGACTCCGAAAACGAGAAATTTTTTATCCATCTGGCAAATTAAAAATGGAAGAAAACTACGGTGGAACTTACACTATTAAATACTATAATGAAGATGGGACAGAGAGAGTCAATTAAGTGGCATTTATTCATCTTTTTAAGTTTGATCGCTTTGCCATCCTTTGGACTATCAGATCTTAAAAAGGAAACGCACAAGCGATTAATGAGTGTCAATACCAATTGGGTTGATTTGGAACAAGCCATTAAGCATACATTCGTGCCTAACTCTGAACAAGAATTGATTCAGTTGCATTTGTTAAATGTGGTCTCGTATTTGGAAGATCAGACGACCACAAATCTGAATAAGGAGCAGAAGGAAAACAGACAATTAAACATTTCGCTATTACGTCAGTATTGTCTTGCAGGAGATTTTCCAATAAATACGGTAACAGCTTATCGTACACCTATTTTTATCGACGCTAAGCATACACATTGTGCAGTTGGTTATTTGCTAAAAGAAAACGAATTAGAAAAAGTCGCTCAAGAAATTGCCAAAAAACAACTCTTATACTATTTAGAAGATATAAAACATCCACAATTGTCTGCTTGGCAAAAATCATGTGGTTTATCTCTATTTGAATTAGCATTAATCCAACCAACTTATGGTCCACCAATTCCTGTATGCGCTGCACCAAGTCCGATTCAATGGCATCCCGTAAAAACGGATTCTAGAATCACACAATTATTTCAAAGTAATGACGCAACTTCTATCTATGGGATATCGCCATTAGACGAGCTGGGTTTACAGCAGGAAGTAAAACGCTATTCTTCTAGCACCCACTTATGGACGAGTGTTGGATCTCAAATCAATGGTGAAATTCTAGATCTAACGTTTTGCAATAACCAAATTTTCATCTCTGTGCTTTTACCTGACAAAGATTATCCACATCAGCTTTTAAAATTAAAGCAAAACAAATGGGAAAAAGTAGCGCACTTTGACGGCAGCATCATGTCAATGCAGGCGCTTCAAAACAAATTGTATGTGATGGGAAATTTCAAAAAGGTAAATGAATCAATTGCGTCCAACATGGTGGTCATAGATAATGATTCAATTAAACTGTTTAAGCCATTCGGTTTAAAAAACATGCCCTTCGATCATATGAAATCGAGTGAATTGGCACTATTCTTAACCAGTCATGGGGCAGTTTTTAAATTTAAAAATGATACGATTAAGCACCTCACCAACATTCAATATTATAGCTACATCAACGATATATCTTTGGATGCTATTAAAGATTCACTATTTGTTAGCTCACTAAGCATTCAGGGGTACAATACGTATTTCGATAATCGTGAACATCCCACCTACATGAGTAACATGCTATTCGGACAAGATTACCCCTACCGTACTGTATCATTTACAAAAAGTAAAAAAATAAATGGAAACATGTTGATTGCCGGAGATTTTAAATCATCTACGCTAATGTCTCAAATGAATGACGAGAGAGTTTTGATTCATTGTGCAGACTCCATTAGTTCACATTGGTATGGAGAAGGCCTATTGTATCAGTATGGACGGCTGTTCTATCCCATTTTAAAAGAAGGAATTGTTTTGGATTTTGTTCAACTTAATAATCAAATTTTTGTTCTGAAAAAAGACGGTAGCATCAGTTATGCTAGTTTAGCATTAATCAAGGAGAAAATACATGAATTAAGGGAAAGGGGGCTCAAGTGAAATTGGACTAATATTAATTAAGTACCATTTGCTTAAACCCAAATATTTCATTTTTTTATCCGTTTGTAAATAACTGACCTCAATATTTTTATTTACTATATTTGAGAAAACGTAGACTAGATAAAGTTCAATGTTGCTTTTTTATTTGGACATGATGCAACACTAAAGTAATACGTAAAAAAATGAATGAGATGACAGACGACTTTCTTGACTCACTTGATTTGGATGATTCAGCAATGATTCCATTTATTCCAAAAATCTTAGAAGATCTCTGGGAGCTTGGTAGCATGGGTGATTATGTAACAGAATTAGTCGAAAGAAATATCCCACATGACAAACTAAAAAAAGTGATTGATTTGGGTTGCGGAAAAGGGGCTATACTCATACAATTAAGTGAAAATTTTAAATTCCAAGGAATAGGAATTGATTTAATGCCAGAATTCATTGATGAAGCGAAAACATATACTACTCAAAGCATTTATTCTAAGAACCTGCAATTTGAAACAGCTGACATTAAAAAATTTGTAAATAATCATAACAATTTTGACCTTGTCATTTATGCGCATGATTCTGATATATATGGCGATATCACCCAATCCCTTGTTGAATTAGAACGGTATATGTCCAATCAAGGTTGGCTTATTTTTGAAGCTATTTATAGTACCAATTCGGAGAATAATCCTGATGATTTACCAAATGAAATTGAATTCGCCAAACAAATCAAGGCTAGTGATTTTGAGATTGTTGACCAAATTATTTGGGATAATAAAAAGTTGAGAGATATCAACCAATCAAATACCACCTCAATTCGTAAACAAATCAAAGGTTTAATTGAATCTAATCCGGATAAAAAACAGATGTTTAATACCTATTTAGAAAATCAAATAAAGGAATGTGATCAATTAGAAAATGACGCACAATGTCTGACTATGCTCTTAAAAAGGAAAACTAGGAATTTGTGAGAAAGAAATTAAATAAATTTAAAATGATGAAAAAAAACTTTAACGATTTAGCACTTTTAATATTAAGAGTTGGCTTTGGTGGCTTTATGCTTACCCACGGCATTCCAAAAATAAGCATGTTGTCAAACCCTTCTGATTTTGCCGACCCAATAGGTGTAGGCGCTACAGCATCATTAATTTTAGTGCTAATTGGAGAAGTTGTGGCTCCAAGTATGCTAATTATAGGCTTTAAAACAAAATGGGCTGCAATTCCTGCTGCCATTACTATGTTTGTTGCTGCGTTTATAGTTCACGCCAAAGACGATTTAGGAACCAAAGAACATGCTTTATTGTTTTTTATCGCCTTTGTGGTGATGTTTCTAACAGGAGCCGGGAAATACTCAGTGGATAGAGCATAATTTTAGTAGGAATAGTCTCAGTTTAAGAAAGTGTTGACCATCAGAAGAAATTATGGGAGGAATGGAAAATCAGTTCGAAAGATAAAAAAGTCTGGAGTGCAATTCTGCATAAATGCCTATTTTTATTCAAACATTATGTTTCATTGACAAGATGAATAGAAAGAAGAAACCACTTTATAGAAAAGTTAATACTAGAACATATGGTGTAGCACACCTTTTTGGTGGAGACTTCAAAAACTCAAGAAATATGAGACGAGAAACTCTAGAGCAGGTCAAGGGATCAATGCATGGTAAAAAACAAAGAGGACTTGATTACACACCATTGTTTCGATTTCTTTACTCTAAAGTCGGTTCAGATTGGAATGACGTTTTCAGCGAGGCAAAATCACGATTGGACAAAACTGATCCCATATTTTGGTTAGTTGCAGTTTATGAAGATGAACCAAAAGAATATGTGCGGGTTGGAGAAACTTCCTACTTTTCGGGAATGTACGTAGATGATAATAATTTACTTCAACTTACAAATCCAGACCTTAGTGCCAAAGACATGAAGCCTTACTGCGACTGTTGCACGCATACTTTAAATGGTATAAAGTTTTGAACAGAGTAAACAAACTAAAACACAACTACAATCCTAAAAATGATGAAACCTTTATCTATAATAAGCATTGCAATTCTTCTATCCAGTTGTTATTCTGGCAAAAAAATTCAGAATTGGGCTGCAGATGCCTACCCTATTTCATTTTCTGAGGTATCTGTCGACACCTCAGTTATTGCCTGCTTTTCAGATGCAGGCCATTCCCATCAGGTTTTGGACAGCACTGTTTGTCATTTAACTTATTCTGATTTGCAGACTATTGAATACCTCTTAAATTAATCGCATTAAAGAATACCATCAAACAGAAGCAAAAGAATTAATGGTAGGTAACACTTTTTATACTAGGCGAGAATTTAGAAAAGGCTATTATATTATCGATCTTAAAGATTATAAACGTCAGTATAACGTTGGCTTCAATGATGCTGGTGAAAAAGTGGTTGGGATTAGATTTTATTGCAGCACGTCTCATTTTGACTGGAAACACGAACGTGTGGTTGTCAAGGATGGTGGAAATTGTTATTTTCAAGCCGGAATCAACATCACCAAAAAAGAAAGCGTTTTCTTTTACGTCAATGGAATTGGTTAATTTCAATTTATTCTTGCCATTCAGTTTCTCCAAATTCTAATTTTTCAAAACAATAATAAAAAAAATTGTTAGGATATTAAAAAACTTATTACATTTGTGCCGAACGAATATTCGGTCGAGTGAAAAAAGAACAAATTTTAAATACAACTTTAGCCCTAATTGCAAAAAAGGGAATTAGTGGTAGTCCCATGTCATTGATCGCAAAAGAATCAGGCATTGCCATTGGCACAATCTACCATCACTATAAAAGCAAAGACGAAATTATTAATGCCTTATACCTAAAAAAGAAAGAAGATTTTCAAACCTTATTATCTGAATTTTTACCAAGCGATTTAACCATTGAACAAAAGTTCACAGGAATTTGGAAAAGCTTTTATTTTTATTTTGTAAATAACCCACTAAATTTTAGATTTTCACAGCAAATTGGCTCCTCTCCCATTATCACGCCAGAGACAAAAGCTGAGGGACAAACCTATTATGCCGCCATTTTCGACTTTTATCAAGAAGGCATTGACCGAGGCATATTCGTTGACATGGACACCATCATTATGGGACAATTACAATTTAGCAACATCATGTCAATGGTTGAATTAGCTATTGAAGGAGCAGACATCACAGAAGAAAAATTACAAGAAGCCATGGCTTATTCATGGCGCGCCATATTAAAATAAACAAATTATGAAACAGACCATACTAGTCACAGGTGGAACAGGATACATAGGCTCATGGGTAGTCAAAGGACTATTGGAGCATGGCCACAATGTAAGAATAACTGTTAGAGACAAATCCAAAACAGCGAAATACCAATATTTACAAGATCTTGCCAATGAAACTGAGGGAACATTAGAGATTTGGGAAGCAGATTTAATGAAATCTGGCAGTTTTGATGAAGCAGCCAAAGGCTGTGATTCTATTGCCCATATTGCTTCACCATTTACGTTAAGCATTAAGGATGCGCAAAAAGAATTGGTTGATCCAGCCGTTAATGGTACAACTTACGTTCTTGACGCAGCCAACAAATCTGGCACCGTCAAAAAAATTGTTTTAACATCTAGTGTGGCAGCCATTCATGGAGACAATATTGACATGAAAAATCAGAATTTATCCGAATTTGATGAATCACATTTTAACACCTCCAGCTCTTTAACACATCAACCCTATTCTTTTTCTAAAGTTGAAGCCGAAAAGAAAGCTTGGGGGATGGCTGAACAACAGTCCAATTGGCAATTGGTTGTGATGAACCCTTCATTTGTGATGGGACCTGCTTTAACCACAACGTCTCAATCAGAAAGTTTGAAAATAATGACTGATATTTTATCTGGTAAATATAAAACAGGTGCCCCTGAATTATATTTTGGCTATGTTGATGTCAGAGATGTGGCAAAAGCTCATATCATTGGATTAGAAACAGAAACAAAAGGCAGACACATTTTGGCAGAACGAACAACAGATATGTTGTCATTCGTCAACATTATTAAAGCCCATTATGGTGATCAATATAAACTGCCTAAATCTTTAGCACCAAAATGGCTTTTAGGGTTAATTGGTGGTTTATTCGGAGTGACCAGAAAATTTGTCAAGAATAACGTGGGTCATCCAATTAAACTCAATAATTCGAAAAGTAAAACAGCTTTGAAATTAGACTATATTCCCTTGGAACAAACCGTTAAAGACATGGTTGAGCAAATGAAAACCCTAAACGTAATTTAATTGAAACATAGCTATTTAATAGAAATACAATTCTTAGGCTATCGGTATCATGGTTGGATGATTCAACCAAAAGTGAAAACTGTACAAGAGATGTTTGATAAAACGATTGCTTTTATTTATGAAGGCAGTCGTTTTAAAACGTTTGGCACCAGTCGCACAGATTCCAAAGTATCCGCCACTCAAATGGGGGTGCATTTATTAATTGACGTGGGGCTTGATCTTGACAATTTCTTGGCGGTTTTCAATAAGAATTTACCCAACGACATCAAAGCACTAACCATAAAAACCGCTCCAGAACAATTTAACCCTTTAGACAGTTCTGAGTCCAAACATTATGTTTATTTGTTTGCTTTTGGTGAAAAACCACACCCATTTAGTGCATCCCTAATTCATACAGAATTAAACCAATTAGATCTAGCTTTAATGCAAGAAGGCGCTGAATTATTTGAAGGGACCCATAATTTGAGAAAGTATTGCACAAAACCTAGTCCAAATACAAACTTCATCAGAACCATCTCATTTTGCAAAATCTTACCAAACGACCTTTTTTCAGCTAATTTCTTTCCAGAGAAAACCTATGCGCTGCATATTAAATCTGAAGGTTTTATGCGTTATCAAGTGCGGTTAATCATGGGGCAATTACTAGCCCTTGGCAGAGGGGAATTGTCCTTAAAACAAATCAAAAATTCATTGGATCCAAAGGACGAAGATACCCTACGTTATATTGCTCCTGGGTCAGGTTTGATTTTATACCAATCCGAATTTAAATTGTAAAGTAAGACGTTTTGTCAGCCTTTTAATAAAGGCAAACTTATTGCATTATAAACGGTGTGAAAGATAATCAAACAAAGATTTTAAAAATTACATTGACAATAGCTGCTTCTCTAGTAGCCATCATGGGAATCGTTTATGCTTATGATATTTACTTCGATCTCAATTTGTACAAATACGGTGTTTACCCACAAAAATTTTCAGGACTGATCGGTATTTTAACCGCGCCTTTTATTCATAGCACCTCAGGATATAGTCATCTATTGAACAATTCAGGACCCACATTTATACTGACGTGGTTATTGTTTTACAATTTCAGAAATATTGCACCACGGGTTTTTATCATCACTTTTCTAGGAACTGGTTTATTAGTCTGGATTTTTGGTCGCCCTAGCTACCATATTGGAATGAGTGGGGTTATTTACGGTTTAACCTCCTTCTTAATGGTCAGTGGGTTTTTAACCAAGAATGTCAGAGTTGCTGGAATTTCATTGTTGGTTATATTTCTCTATGGCAGTTTCATATGGGGGATTTTCCCACAACAAAACAATGTCTCTTGGGAAGGTCACTTTTCGGGATTTACAATCGGTATTTTTCTCGCCTTTTTCTATAGAAGCGAATTACCTCAGCAACAAAAGTACCGCTACGAAGTTGAAGAAGAATTAGGGATTGAACCCGAATTTGAATATTGGAACGAAACCCATTCAGAAAAACAAGGCGCTGGAGAAAGAGATCAACCAATTACGCCAGTTCATAATGATCCAATTCAGGTTGTTTATACTTTTGTCCCAAAGGAAGTAAAACCAAAACTTGATGACCATAAGACTGATCAAGAAGAAGAATACCAAGAATAGACTTAAATGAATAAATCGGTTTGAGACAATCTCACCTTGGTCGCAAATTGAGCTTTATCATCTTCAGCTCTATATCCCACTGAAACAGCTACTGCAGCTTCTAGTCCTAATTCGTTTAGTTCTAAGATGGCATTGTACTCGTCTTTTAGAAACCCTTCAATTGGGCAAGAGTCAATTCTTAATTCAGCACAAGCCGTTAATAAATTAGACATGGCAATATAAGCCTGCTTTGCAGTCCAATTAGATAATGCTTCAGGTTTAAGTTCACCGATTGTCGATTTCATAAAATTACCGTAGCCAGACAAACTTTCTACATCAAGATTCCTTGTTTCTGCACTTAATTTAACATAGTAATCAATTAAATCAGTGTTGATTTTAGTTAAATTACAAAAGACGAATAAATGTGAGGCATCCGTGATTTGATTTTGTCCGTAACTAGATGGCTTTAATTTAGCCTTTAGGCTGTCATCTTCAACAATAATTACCTTGAAAGGTTGAAGTCCATATGATGTTGCTGTTAATCGAATCGCTTCTTTTAAAAAATCAAGTTCGTCAGAAGTCAGTTTTTTTGCAGGATCAAATTTCTTTGTCGCGTATCTCCAGTTTAAATCATCAATCAATGTCATTCTTGTCCTTTTTAACCGTTCGACAAAGGTATTGTTTATTCGCTGAAATAATTGACCAAATTCACTAAAATTACGCTAATTTAATAGCAGGATACGATTATAAACCTTAATTTTGAAATTAAAAATGTCAATAAAAATAGGGATTAACGGCTTTGGGAGAATTGGTAGATACTTTACCAGAATAGCTGAGCAAACTGAGGGCGTTGAAGTAGTCGCCATAAATGATTTATCAGATGCCAAAACGTTAGCACATTTATTCAAATACGATTCTGTCCACCGCCAATTTGAGGGGACTGTTAAAGCGCTCGACAATAATATTATAATTAACGGGAGAACCGTTCAATTAACTAATCAAAAAGACCCAAAATTGATCCCTTGGGACAAGGCAAACGTTGACATAGTTATAGAAAGCACAGGTCTGTTTAGAACCAAGGATTTGGCAAGTGGTCATTTAAATTCTGGTGTAAAAAAAGTCATTATCAGCGCACCGCCGAAAGACGATAGCATCAAGTCAGTTGTTTTGGGAATTAATGATCAAATTCTGGATGGCACAGAAACCGTAATTTCAAATGCCTCTTGCACAACAAATTCAGCAGCACCTTTAGTGAAGGTGATGAAAACCTTAGGCAAAATCGAGAGCTGTTATATCACTACGGTTCACTCTTATACTTCTGACCAAAGATTACATGACGCGCCTCATAGAGATCTCCGTAGAGCTAGAGCAGCTGCAGAATCCATTGTTCCAACAACAACAGGCGCAGCCAAAGCGATCACAAAGATTTTCCCAGAATTGGAAGGGTCCATGGGAGGATGTGGCATTCGGGTACCAGTGCCTGATGGCTCACTATCTGACATGACGTTTATTATGGATCATGAAATCACAATTGACGAAATTAACAACGCATTTAAAAAGGCGTCTGAGACTGATCTAAAAGGTATTTTATTTTACATGGAAGACCCAATTGTTTCAAGAGATATAATTGGCAGCCCCTACTCTTCTACATTTGATTCAAAACTAACGAGCATTGTTGGTAAAATGATAAAAGTAGTCGCCTGGTATGACAATGAGGCGGGTTATTCGAATCGTTTAGTCGAGTTGGTAAAAAAAATTGGATCATAAATTGTGACTTTTATTTGGTTTTGAATTAAAGCAGTAAAAAGATTATGATAGCTCAACTTAAAATCGTTGTTTTGCTAGGTTTATTTTCACTTTCTCCTCAACAATCATTTAGTCATGCTCCTCCATCAAAACCATACCAAACCGTTTTGAATCAAATTAAATCTGAAAAGCAAAGTTTATTAGCCAACCAAATTAACACAGACTCCTGTAAAAAATACATTCTATACCATTTTGAACATTCTATTTTGCCCTATTGGGTTGGTCGACCATGGACTTATGAAGGTCATACTAACACGCCATATTCTGGATCAATTGCCTGTGGCTATTTTGTATCAACAACATTAAAACACATGGGGTTTAATTGGAATAGATATGAATTGGCTAAAATGTATTCAAGGCAAATAGTAGAAATAGTTTGTGACACCAATAAAGTATTTCAAGACAAAGCTAAGTTTTTCAAATACTGCCATCAACTTGAAGATAATTTATATATTCTTGGTTTAAGCAATCATGTCGGGTTTATTCTAAAGTCAAAAGGAAAAATACGGTTTGTACACTCAAATTATATTGACGGCATTGGTCCAGATAAAGAAAAAATACAAACAAGTCTGGCATTAAATTCAAGCCATGTATTTTGGATTGGAAAATTTCTGACAAAGACCAATATCAAAAAATGGTTGTCGTCCACAGCCTACCATATCGTTCGAAAGAAAACAAAAAATTAGACGCAAAAGCCTATATTATTTCTATCTTTGCATTTTTAAATTTGGATACAATGAACGAGTTGACAGCTATATCACCAATTGATGGAAGATACAGAAATAAGGTGGAAAATTTAGGCGATTATTTTTCGGAATTTGCATTGATCAAATACCGGGTCCTTGTTGAAGTAGAATACTTTATTGCTTTAGCTGATAAAAAAATCGGTTTAATGGCTGATTTTCCAACCGACAAATTTGAAGCACTTCGTAATTTATACATCAACTTTACCATTGCTGATGCCGAGAAAGTTAAATTAACTGAACGGACAACAAACCATGATGTTAAAGCGGTAGAATATTTGGTGAAAGATAAATTACAAGATTTAGGTTTATCAAAATATGAAGAGTATATCCATTTTGGGTTGACGTCTCAGGACATCAACAATACAGCAATTCCATTATCTTTAAAAGAGGCCGTTGAAAACGAATACTTACCGCTTTTAAATGACTTGATCAAGCAATTGGACGATTTTGCATCTGAATGGAAAGACATACCAATGTTGGCTAAAACACATGGTCAACCAGCTTCTCCATCAAGGTTAGGTAAAGAATTTTTTGTTTTTGTTGAGCGATTAAATATACAAAAACGTCAATTGGAAAACATTCCATTTTCAGCCAAGTTTGGTGGCGCAACAGGTAATATGAATGCCCATTTAATTGCTTTCCCTAATGAAAATTGGATTGAATTTGCCAACAACTTTGTCAATAATATTTTAAAGATTGACCGGAGTCAAACCACCACTCAAATTGAACATTACGACAATTTAGCCAGTTTGTTTGATGCCATGAAACGAATTAACACCATATTAATTGACTTGAATCGTGATTTGTGGACGTATATCTCCATGGAGTATTTCAAGCAAAAATTAAAAGAGGGTGAAATTGGCTCTTCTGCTATGCCACATAAAGTAAATCCTATCGATTTTGAAAATTCAGAAGGAAATTTAGGGATAGCTAATGCTTTATTTGAACATCTATCAGCCAAATTGCCAGTTTCAAGATTACAAAGAGATTTAACTGATTCTACTGTACTTAGAAATGTTGGAATTCCTATTGCTCATACTTTAATTGCTTTCAAATCTTCCTTAAAAGGGTTAAGTAAATTATTATTGAATGATGCCAAATTAAATCAAGATCTTGAGGATAATTGGGCAGTTGTGGCAGAAGCGATTCAAACTGTGTTAAGAAGAGAAGGGTTTGAAAAGCCGTATGAAATGTTAAAAGGATTAACCAGAACTAATGTAGGCATTACAAAATCAAGCATTCAAGACTTTATCGATACCCTTGATATCTCAGAAGCACTTAAAAGCGAATTAAAGTTAATTACACCGCAAAATTATACTGGAATCCAACTTGTAAAATAAGCTAATTAATTACGCGATTTGTTGAGGTAAGGATTATTTTGCTAGTTCTTCTTTTATTTGAACTTTTTCCTTCTCAGACAATTTAGAAGTATTAAGATCAGCATGTTTAACAATATGGCTTAAGGCATGACTGTCCTTAGCGTACTTTCGACATATATCGCACATTAAACTATGAAATTTCAAATTTAACTTTTTCCAAAAAGTCAATTTTTCAAACTGCCCTTTATCGACTAAATAAGCTGCTTCTTTGCAATCAATCATTAAACCATCTTTTTTCCAAGCATTCGCGCATCTGTAATTTAGCGCGGTGCATAATTACCCAAAAATTCGACGGTGACACGTCGTGTACCTTACAAACTTCTTCAGAATCTTTTTCATCAATCATTTTATCAATGAAAATTTGTCGCCATTTCGAAGGTAAAACAGAAATACAATCCTGTAAAACATGCCCCAATTCTTCATTGTGGATTTCAACATCAATATCCGCCAATAAACCTTTTGGTTTTCTGCGTTCATCCCAATGGTAATTATCTCCATTTTTCGAAGCAAAGTATGAAAAATTATCCGTTTTACGCGACTCTTTTTGACGCCAGAAATCAATAATCTTTCGTTTGAGGATTGAAACTAACCAAGTTTTTACAGCACTTTTTCCTTCAAATTTGTCTAATCCTTGTATACCAGCAATAAAGGTGTCCTGAACAAGGTCTTTAGCCAATTCATGGTCGTTGATTCGAACTATACAATAATTGAATAAATAATCTGCATAGAGATCTACCCATTCATCTGTATTTATCTTTTCTTTTTGCTCAGCCATATGAAGGAACAATATTAATAAAAATAAATGAACTCACTAATCCATTTAAATCAGCAATATTTGAATCCAAATTAATATATTTTTTTTTAGCTTTGTCGCCATGAGACCACTGTATTTTTCCTTGAAAGTGTTGATATTTCAGTCTATACACCTGTTTTTCAGAAAGAAAAAATTAGTAAACCCACGAAAAGAATTCAATGCACAAACCATCTTTGTTGTAAACCATGCTAGTGCGTTTATGGATCCATGGGTAGTAGCGGAACTCCAAAACCCAGTACTATTCTTCCTCACAAGAGGAGATATTTTTAAACCATGGTTAAAACCAATAACTTGGGCCTCACATATGATTCCTATTTTCAGAACAAAAGAAAATGGAGCTGATTCTGCAGAAAAAAATGAAATTATATTTCAAGAAGTTTACCGTTTGTTGAAGAAGAAAAAGTCAATTATGATTTTTGGAGAAGGTTATACGGATGATGTATTCATCAGATCTCTAAAACCATTAAAAAAAGGACCAGCAAGAATCGGTTTTGGTGCTATGGTTTCTACCAATTGGGAATTAGACATTAAAATCCAATGTGTTGGCATTAACTATGCTGATCCAGATGCATTCAGATCAGATGTATTGGTGTCAAATTCAGAAACCATTCATTTAAAAGATTATAAAGCAGGATACCTGGAAAACCCTTCCAAAACTATTAATGACTTAACAAAGAAAATTACGCAACTTTTAAGAGATCAGTTAACTTACCTAGAAAATGCCAAACTGACACCACTACACAACCACATCCAAAGTATTACAAAGCAAGGTATAGCCCATGATAATAATGATCGATCAATTCCTTTGGAAAAACGTTGGAGATATAGTCAATCATTAGCACATTTCATAAATGAAAATTATGATGCTGAAGATAATAAATGGTTGGATTTAGAACAGGATTTAAGCAGCTATTTTGGCTTACTTGAACAAGAAAAAATGAAAGATAAGTGGATAGCAAAATTGCAAAAAAAAGAAACCCTAATTGATCCGCTTTCATATCTATATCTGCTGCTAGGTTTACCTATCTTTTTAGTTGGAGCTTTTCATTTTATATTACCATACTTGGGCTTAAAACGATTTGTTGAACGTAAATTCAAAAGACGTGTTTTTTGGAGCGGCATAAAAATGATTCTAGGACAATTGATATTTGCAATATACAATATCGTATTACTATTTTCACTCAATGCATTTCTCAACCTTGCCGAAAATTGGATGATTTGGATTTACATCATTGTTGTAGTGCCATTTTTAGGGCTCTTTGCCTACAATTATTATCATAAATTCCTAGCCATTAAATCAAAATTAGGTTTAGATAAACCTCTAGTAGAACAGTTGATTCAAACAAGAGTGGAATTACAAGAAAGGATATTCACAATAGTCAAATTAGGCTGATTTAATCAAAATCTTTGTATAATAAATACTGTTTTCTTTTCAACCTAAATTTGGACAGACTATCTTGCCAAGACTCTCTAATCTGTGTTACAGAGCAACCTTTTAAGATCTGGGCTTTTAATTTATCCGTTCCAGCCAGGAGGTTGATGAAATTATTAGACAAAAAGTATTTGTCTTTAATATTTAGAGATCGATAAAAATCAATTAACCAACTGATCCGCAACTTTCTGTAATTACGAATGGTCTTTATATCTTGCTCAAGGAACCTTAAACCTTGACAATTCGCTCCATTTAATTTTGGATTTTTAGCGCCTGCTGCTGGTTGTGGTGTAAATGAATAAGTTCCTTTAGAATAATCTGGATGACCAATGACTTGAAAAGGTGTCTTTGTCCCACGGCCAATACTCACAACTGTACCTTCAAAAAAACATAAACTCGGGTAAAGATAAATAGATAACATATTTGGCAAATTTGGAGAGGGTTTAATTGGTAATCTATAAAATTTAGTGTGATCCCATCCTTCACATGGAATAACCAACAAATCACAGACCTTTTCTTCTCCCAACCATTTTTCTCCATTAATCATTTTTGCATATTCACCAATACTTAAACCATGGACAACTGGTATGGGATGCATGCCTACAAAAGATTTATATTTTAAATCTAGTACTGGTCCATCAACATAATGTCCGTTTGGGTTTGGTCGATCTAAAACAATGAGTTTGATACCTTTTTCAGAGCAGGCTTCCATAACATAATGCAAAGTAGAGATATAAGTGTAAAAACGTGCGCCGACATCTTGAATATCAAAAATCATGATGTCAATGCCATCCATCTGTTCTGAAGATGGTTTTTTATTGTTCCCATAAAGGGAAATAATAGGAAGTCCTGTTTTACTGTCTTGACCTGAATTTACTTTTTCACCTGCATCAGCCTTTCCTCTAAACCCATGTTCAGGTGAAAATATTTTAACAATATCAATATTCAGCGACAGTAAAGTATCTACTAAATGGACTTCATTTACCAAAGAACTCTGATTACCAACCAACCCGACTTTTAAGCCATTTAGGTTGTCGAGGTAGGTAGAAGTGCGTTCTGCTCCAACTTCTACATTGGCATTACAGTATAATTCAGAGGATTGATTTTGCCCGACTACTTGTAGCCCAATCAACCAAAATATAATCATTAAGCCCTTTTTCATTTAAATGTCAAAATTTACGCTACAATATATTAATAATTGTAATTTTACCCCTCAAAGTCTATCAAATTGAATACCGAATATTTTATAGCTAAGCGATTAATCAAAAAGGAAGGAGAAAAAAACCAATTTTCTCGTCCAATTGTTAACATATCGCAAACAAGTATTATTCTTGGCGTAGCCATTATGATTATAACGGTTTCAATTGTAACTGGATTCCAAAATAAAATCAGAGAAAAAGTAATTGGTTTTGGATCGCATATTCAAATCACGAACTTAGAGGATAATACTTCAATGGAGTCCTCACCTCTATTAATTGACACGAACTTAACCAGTAAAATCCAAGACAATCCTGATGTCAAACATGTTCAAAATTTTGCTTTCAAACCTGCAATTTTGCAGAGCGATAAAGACACAACAGTTATCACGGTCGATCAATTGTCTGACACTGCTATCAATCGTGATGTTTTAGGCGTATTGTTTAAAGGGATTAGTTCAGATTTTGACTGGAATTTCTTTGACGATAAGATAATATCGGGGCAACAACTAAATATTGCTTCCAATCAAGTTGAAGTATTGGTATCTTCTAAAATTGCCAGAACCTTACATTATAAAGTAGGAGATGAAATTAAGGCCTATTTTATTCTTAATAATACACCAAAAAAAAGGTCGTTCACTATAAAAGGTATTTATGAAACTGGTCTTGAAGAATTTGATAAGAAAATCATTTTTACAAACCTCAAACATATTCAGTCAATCAATAATTGGGGAATCCAATCTTTTATAACTTTGAAGGACACCTGCATCAATGGCAATTTTGTTTTAGAAGGTTTGTCTTATGGTTACTACCCATTCCATAAATTCAAATGGAACGGCATTGAGTCAAACCAAAATCAATACCTTATCAGTGGTCATAAAACTCACAATATTATATTTGAAGCCAGCATTAATAAAACCATTACTCCTGGTGAACCAGATATTGAAAACCAATTATATGACAGAAGTATTGCTAAAGTTATTATTGACTCTGCGTGTGGCTGCACAGCGGAAATTTTAGCTCGAAAACCTTTTAAATATATTTCTGACAGTTTGATAATAGCCCCTTTTGGAAAAATCATCTTTGAAAGTGGAAACGGGACAGAGCACCTCTACACTGGTGGTTATGAAATACTCATCAATAATTGGCAGGATTTAGATAAAATGGATGAGATCATTTATGAAGAAATTCCTTTTGAATTAAAGAAAACTAAAATCACAGACCTTTACAGTGAAATTTTTGCTTGGCTTGATTTTTTAGATATGAATATTATAGTCATTTTAGTCATGATGCTATTGGTTTCATTGATCAATATTATCACATCTTTATTGGTCTTAATTATTGAAAAAACTAACTTCATTGGCATCCTTAAAGCCATTGGTGCGAATAACTGGTCCATTCGTAAAATTTTTATTTACAACTCCTTAATTTTACTAGGTAAGGGATTACTTTGGGGAAACATCATTGGAGTGTTATTTTTATTGCTTCAGTACTATTTTCAGATCATTCCACTCGACGCAAGAATATATTACCTTGATCATGTACCAGTAAATTTAAGTGTCGTTAATATTTTAGCAATAAATCTTTTGACTGCCGTGGTTAGCTTAATTATCTTAATTTTACCAAGCTATCTGATCACTAAAATCAAGCCGATTAAAGCTATAAAATTCAATTAAAAAACAAATATTATTTGTTGATTTATCCTTGAAAATTCCCTTAAAATGATTAATTTTGTCCACTCAAATTATAGATAATCCTAATGGCAGAAATAGAAATTAAACTTCCTAAGATGGGAGAAAGTGTGACAGAAGCAACCATAACTAACTGGTTAAAGGAAGTAGGAGAAACTGTTGAACTTGATGAGCCTCTTGTTGAGGTTGCCACAGACAAAGTAGATAATGAGTTACCTTCAGAAGTAGAGGGAACACTTATAAAAATATTTTTTGAGAAAGATGAAGTTGCACAAGTAGGTGATGTGATTGCAATAATTTCTACTGATGGGGAAGCCGCTGTAGAATCAAGCCAACCTGCAACTGAAGTCAAACCCTCTCAAGCCGCAGAGGCTGCTGTTTCAGCACCAATAGTTGAAGCAGAAGTGAGTACAAAATCTGAATCGGTTTCTAAAACTGGTCCTTCTGGTAAATTCTACTCTCCACTTGTTCGCAGTATTGCAGAAAAAGAAGGAATTTCAATGACGCAACTTGAAGCAATTTCAGGCTCTGGCGAAAATGGAAGAGTGACTAAAAAAGATATTTTAGCCTATATAGAAAATGGAGCACCAGAAGTAGCTGTTAATGAAATACCTAAAGTAGCAACCACTAAAACTAAGTCAACTTCAGACCCACAATTGGCACAGGTGATTAAAGCGCCAACTGTACCGCCTATGGAAGGAGATGAAATCATTGAAATGGACAGAATGAGAAAGTTGATTTCTGATCATATGGTGATGTCAAAACATGTCTCTCCTCATGTCACCTCATTTGTTGAAGCTGATGTTACAAATATTGTAATGTGGCGTAATAAAGTTAAAGATGATTTTGCTAGAAAAGAGGGTGAAAAAATTACCTTCACACCAATTTTCATGGAAGCTGTTATAAAGGCTATTAAAGACTTTCCAATGATTAATATCTGTGTTGATGGTGATAAGATCATTAAACGTAAAGACATTAATTTAGGAATGGCAACAGCACTACCTTCTGGTAATCTAATTGTACCTGTCATCAAAAAAGCTGATAACTTAAACTTAATTGGTTTAACAAAACAAGTAAACGCCCTAGCAAATAAAGCCCGAAATAATAAACTATCATCTGATGATATTTCTGGCGGAACATACACTGTGACTAATGTAGGGACATTTGGAAATGTAATGGGCACACCAATCATTAATCAGCCTCAAGTTGCAATCCTTGCGCTTGGTGCAATTCGTAAAGTTCCGGCTGTAATTGAAACACCTCAAGGGGATACAATTGGTATCCGACACAAGATGTTCTTATCACATTCATATGACCATAGAGTTGTTGACGGTGCGTTAGGTGGAATGTTTGTCAAAAGAGTTGCAGAATACTTAGAACAATTTGATTTAAATAGAGAATTTTAAAAAAACCATTGTTGATATCTTAAGCCTCTCTTAATTTTAAGAGGGGCTTTCTTATTTACATTAGCAGAATAATATTCATTAATATGAAGCTATTCTGTACGTCTCCTGACAACTATCGTAAGCCAAGATTGGATTTGAGTGTACGTGGATTAGTTTCTGAATGTTACATTTTTAATTCAATAATATGAAACAGTTCAGGTCATTCTTTATTCTTATCTGTTGCTTTTTCTTTATTGCACAGGCGCCTACATTGGCACAGGGTCTCTCTGCTGGTCAAATTAAAAAGCTCGTCAAAAAAGGTCGTAAAGCTAGCAGAGACTTTGAATATTGGAAAGCAAAAACCTATTACGATAAAGTAACCGAGGCCGGAACAGTGGACCCACAACACTGGTATGAAGCTGGTGTAGTATATTATGATTCTAAAGTAGAAAGAGAAAGATCACTTTATTTCTTTAAAAAAGCACTTGACTTATCTTATACAGATACTATTCCTGAATTATTATCCTATACCGCTGATGCCTATCATTATATTGGCGAGTACGAAAAAGCAATTGTTTTTTATAGCTTATTCCTTAAAGAAGTTGATTTAGACAATGTCGGCGGCAATGAACTGAACACTGCAGTGATCCGAAAAATAGAAATCTGTAATAATGGGATTGATTTAAGAGATAAATCACCTATTAGATTTGTTGAGGTTTCCAACTTAGGCGAAAACATGAATACCAATTCATCTGATTATTCTCCTGTCATAAATCTAGATGAAGATATTTTACTGTTCTGCTCAAGACGACCATTGAAAACCAAGAAAAGTGCTGATGGTGAATATTTTGAAGATATCTATTTTTCACAAAAGAGCGGAGATGGATGGTCTAAATCTAGGGTTGTTGATAAAAGTTCTGGTTATATCAATAAGGATATTAATAGTGGTAAAAGTCATGAAGCGCCAATTTCACTTTCGCCAGATGGTAATACCCTTTATATATATAAACAAAATAATATTTGGAAGAGTCAAAAAAATGGAATCGGCGAATGGGGAATTCCTAAAAAAATGAATCGAAATGTCAATATTGGTGAAACCAATCACAGTATTTTCATTACGCACGACAATCAAGAAATGTACATTGTAGCTGCAGGTGCTAAAGGAGGACTTGGTGGGCGAGATATCTATATCTCTACCGCAAATGAAGATGGTACCTGGAGTAAACCCGTTAATGCTGGTCCAAAAATTAATACAGAATATGATGAAGACTCACCATTCATGTCTAGAGATGGTAAGTCATTCTATTTTGCATCCACAGGACACAATAGCATGGGAGGATATGATATCTTTAAAATTGACCGTGATATTGATGGTAATTGGTTGGATCCAATCAATATCGGTTCTCCGATAAATTCTAATGGTAATGATGTTTTCTATATAGAGAATGCTGAAGGAAGCATGGCTTACTTTTCATCATTCAGACCTGGTTCTTACGGTCATTTAGATTTATATCAAGCCGATTTCAAATGTGATAATATCCCGACAACAAATATTAAAGGGTATGCCATTTTTGCTGAGAATCATATGCCTGCAAATGGAATTATAAAAATCACCAATAAAGAAACCGGTGAGGAAATGGGAACTTACACAATCGACAGTAAAACAGGTAAATATAATATGGTGTTACCTCCTGATGCAACATATGTGCTGGAACTGGTGATAGCACAACGTCATTTTGAATTACAAAGGGCTCACACAGAAGAATTTTATGTTCCTAAACAATGTGAGTCTTATAATCTTTTTCAGCAAGTTTCATTAAGCAATGTCAAAAATAGTGCAGGTGATGTTTTGGCTCAAAAAGCCAAATTTGAAAATGCCTTGTTTGACATAGAAACTGAAGCCAAAAAGGCATTTAAGATGGAGTCTATCGAAATAGATAATGAATTGATAGGAACTACACAAGGGCTTAAGGGTACACTTGCCCACAACGAAAGTATTAACGCAGGCGGAATAGAGGTCAGCTTATTAAATTCCAATAATGAAATTGTTAGAATCACACGGACCAATGAATTTGGTGATTTTGCATTTGAAAAAATAGACATAGAGCAGAATTATATTCTAATGTTTAATGAAGAAGACGCCCTAAGAAGTTATAGAAAAGCTATGGATGATAATAATTTAGATGCTGCCCCTATCCAAGGTTTTATCTATAATTATACTGAAAACTCTAATGTGCCTTTGCCAAATGTTAATGTTTACATTGCCAACGATAATAATCAAATTAAGAATAATACAAATTCAGATTTATCAGGTTATTTCAGTCTGACCAATCAAGCCATGAATATTGCTGAAGTAAGTGATCTAAATTACAACACAACCATTTCATATAATATGAATATACCAACAGAAGAAGTTCTATTCTCAGCATACTTAGTAAATGTTGATCCAAGAAGTTCAAATGTGATTTATACGGAATATATTGATATGGTTGACTTAAAGGAGGTTTACCTCAATACGGTTGCTACAATGCCAAATACAAAAGATACTCTTGACGATTTGGCACAAGTAAAGGAAGATCCAATCGTGAAAGAAGACCCAATCGTGAAGGAGGATCCAATCGTGAAAGAAGACCCAATCGTGAAAGAGGATCCAATCGTGAAAGAGGATCCAATCGTGAAGGAGGATCCAATCGTGAAAGAAGACCCAATCGTGAAAGAGGACCCAATCGTGAAGGAGGATCCAATCGTGAAAGAGGATCCAATTGTGAAAGAAGATCCAATTGTGAAAGAAGATCCAATCGTGAAAGAAGATCCAATTGTGAAGGAGGATCCAATCGTGAAAGAGGACCCAATCGTGAAGGAGGATCCAATTGTGAAAGAGGACCCAATCGTGAAAGAGGACCCAATCGTGAAAGAGGATCCAATCGTGAAAGAAGATCCAATTGTGAAAGAAGATCCAATCGTGAAAGAAGATCCAATCGTGAAAGAGGATCCAATCGTGAAAGAAGATCCAATTGTGAAAGAAGATCCAATCGTGAAAGAAGACCCAATTGTGAAAGAAGATCCAATCGTGAAAGAGGATCCAATCGTGAAGGAAGATCCGATCACGACATTACCAGACATGGCATCTTCTGATTTTTCTAATTTATACTTCGATTTTGATGAATATTTTTTAAGAAACAAAAGCAAAAATATTCTGGAAAACCTTTACGAGTATTTGAGAGATCACCCAAATGCTACTGTTAGATTAGATGGACACGCTGACTGGATTGGAACTGAAGAATACAATAACACATTATCACAAGTCAGAACATTAGTCGCCTATAAATACTTAATTGATCGCGGCATTGCACCTGATCGATTGGACAATGCATGGTTTGGTGAATCAAAACCTGCTGTTGCTAATTCTAATCCTGATGGAAGTGATAATCCTGCAAACAGACAATTGAATAGAAGAGTTGAAATTAAACTGGAAATTCCTGAAATGGCAGCATTATATATACAGCTATAATAGATGAATCTTAACTTAACAAAACCTATAGTTTTTTTTGATCTTGAAGCTACTGGATTAAGCGTTACAAATGATAGGATTGTAGAAATTGGTATCATCAAAATTAATACTGATGGTACTGAAGAAAAATTGACTGAACGCATCAACCCCGAAATCCCTATCCCAAAAGAAACCACAGAAATTCATGGAATAACAAATGCTGATGTCAAAGATTGTCCAAATTTTAAAACCATAGGTTCTGAAATAGCTAAATTTATTGGTGATTCAGATTTAGCTGGATATAATTCTAATAAGTTTGATATCCCTTTGTTACTAGAAGAATTTATTCGTGCAGAAATTGACTTTTCAATGACTTCTCGCCGTTGCGTTGATGTTCAGAATATCTTCCATAAAATGGAAAAGAGAACACTTGAAGCTGCTTATCGATTCTACTGCGCCAAAGATTTAGAGAATGCCCATAGTGCAGAAGCTGACATTATTGCAACATATGAAGTCTTAAAAGCACAATTAGACAAATATGAAACGCTTGAAAATGATATTGACTTCTTGGCAGAGTTTAGTCAAAATTCAAAAAATAAAGTCATTGATTTTAGTGGGAGATTAGCCATGAATCAAAATAATGAAGCTGTCTATAACTTTGGTAAGCATAAAAACAAAACTGTTGCAGAAATTCTTAAAAAAGAACCTGGTTATCATGCCTGGATGTTAAATAATGACTTTCCGCATTATACTAAAAAAGTACTTAGAGATATTGTTAACGATTTAAATGCTAAACGGCCAAAGCAGCAAAAGCAAAGCTATGAAGACAAACTGGATCAATTAAAAAACAAGTTTTCATAACAATAATTCTATTCTAAATCGCGTCTCAAGTCGCACTGAATTGTGTATTTTTGCGCAAAGTCAATAAATTTAATCCTTCAGTTATGAAAATAATTTGCATTGGACGAAATTATGCCAAACATGCTAAAGAGATGAAATCGGACCTTCCAACCGAGCCGATATTCTTTTTTAAACCTGACAGTGCTTTAAATAGATTCAACAAAATGTATTTGCCCGATTTTACAAATGACCTACACCATGAAGTAGAATTGGTCGTCAAAATTAATAGGGTTGGCAAACATATCCCTTTAGAATTCGCACATAAATATTACGACGAAATTGGATTAGGCATTGATTTCACTGCTAGAGATGTACAAGCTGAATGTAAGGCTAAAGGGCTACCTTGGGAGAAGGCTAAAGCATTTGATAATAGTGCTGTTTTGTCAAGTCGATTTATTAATAAAACCAAACTTGATCTTAGAAACATTAACTTCAGTTTGGGGATCAATGGCATAACTGTCCAAGAAGGAAGTAGCGCTGACATGATTTTTAGTATTGATCAATTGATCGCTTATGTTTCTCAATTTGTGACCCTTAAAATGGGTGATTTAATTTATACTGGTACTCCTGAAGGCGTTGGACCGGTTAAAGTCAATGACAAATTAGAAGGTTTCCTTGAAGGTCAAAAAATGTTTAACTTATCGATTAAATAATTGAATAAAATTAAACCTCATATTCTCATTCTACCGAGGTGGTATCCAAATATACAGGATATCCAATTAGGCATTTTTATTAAAGAACATGCCTGTTTAATGGCAGATAAGTATGACATTTCTGTTATTAATGTACAATTGAATAATGAAATTAATACCAACTTTAAAATTGAAGTGAATTCTGAAAATGGTGTCAAAGAAATTACGGTATATTTCAAGGCTTTGGGACTCTTCAAAAAATGGGTTCATTTTTTCAGATATCAAAAGGCTCAAAAAAAAGGCTTCGGCTATTTAAAACAACCTGTAGACTTATGCCATGTGCACGTCCCAATTCGTCCTGCGTTTTTAGCTTTAAAACTAAAAAGAAAGGTTAGTATCCCCTTTATTGTCACTGAACATTGGTCTGGTCATCTGAATGGCTTATTTAAAGCCAAATCACCTTTATACAAAGCGTTTTATAATTACGTACTAAAAAAAGCCGGCAAAATTACAACTGTTAGTGAAATCCTAAGTCAAAAGTTTAAAGACAATACAGGATTTGATAGTACCGTTATTCCAAATTATATTCAACGAGACCTTTCTACTCTGCCAGAACATGAGCTACAAGATTTCATTCATGTCATAACAGTATCTGATCTATATGATCCCACAAAGAACTTAACTGGTTTAATCTACGGTTTTTCTGAAGCCCTCTCCAAACAAGATAATTTAAGATTAACCATCATTGGCGGTGGACCAGATCAAAATAAATTGGAAGACTTAGTAAACCAACTAAAACTTGAGTCATATATTACGTTTACCGGTAGGTTAAATCATCAGGATGTACTTAAAGCCCTAAAAAAATGCGATTTTTATTTGTGTAATTCTAATTTTGAAACTTTTGGCATGACTGTCGCGGAAGCTCTATATGCTGGAAAGCCCGTTATTTCTACCAAATGCGGCGGTCCTGAAGCGTTTGTTAATTCTGAGAACGGAATGTTAATACAAGTAAATGATGAAGAAGAGTTGCCAAAAGTGATTGTCCAAATGGCAAATAGCTACCAATCATATAATGGCACTAAAATTTCGGAAGCAATTGAATCGAAATACGGCAAATCTGCGGTTAAAGAATCTTGGGGAAATTTGTATGAAGCTATCTTACACGGATAGTTTTACCAATCCTTAAAGTATCAGTTGGTTTCATCTTATTCAATTTACATAATTTCGATACAGACGTATGGTTTCTTCTAGCAATGTGACTCAATGTATCTCCACTTCTAATCCTATGGTATTTTTTGCCAGATGTTCCGCCTCCGGTTGACACCCCAGTAGTGCTTGATTTAGAGTGACTAAATACACCACTATGTACCAATAAGTTTGGATCTTTTATCTCCTTGGATTTAAAATCAAAAATTAATTCTGGATCAATTGGATGATCATAGAACCTTACCTCAAAATGTAAATGGGACCCATAGGAATGACCAGTATTCCCTCCTAACCCTATTGGATCTCCAGCCTTAACTATTTGATTTGGTGCAACCAATAACTTGGATAAGTGACCATAATACGTTTCTAAGCCATTATAATGCCTCATAATAACCAAATTCCCAAAACCGTTGTGATGGTACTGTGAATATCTGATTTTTCCATCAAAAGCGGCATAAACAGTATCTCCAGTTTCTAAATCTAAATCAGTACCATTGTGATTACGACCATGTCTCACGCCGAAATGAGAGGTGACAACACCATGTGTTGGAATAACGTAATTATCATGTAACGAATCCAACACACACATCCATAATGTGTCCTTCATTTTAGTGACAGGATTTTCATTATAGGTAATTGTAATGTCATTTCGCCAATAGGATTTATACATCAAATTGGTGTCTGAATTTACAATGTCATGCAATTCAGAATTTAATACACCATCAAAACCAGCTTCCCCAGCATACTCCCAAGTCCGATCTGGATAAATAAGGATGGTTCCCTTTTCTGTTACCATAGAATCAATAGGCTCATGCAATGATTGTGAGAATCCAGAGAACGATAATACCAAATAAACTATTGTATAAAAATGTCTTATCATCAATTTATTTTAGTCCACAAAAATAAACATTATATTTAATATGAAATCTTCCAATTCCATAGCGTTAAGTTTATGAACAGTTACATCAGTGTACTGCCATTTTTTAGAATAGTTACTAAAAATTATTTCAAAAATACCCTGTTCGGATTATCTTTGTAAAAAATTTGAGATGAGGATTGATATTTTAACCATTCTACCAAAACTATTTGAAGGTCCCTTTAACGACTCTATCCTAAAGCGAGCACAAGAGAAAGGATTGGTGGAAATTCATATTCACAATATCAGAGATTACTCTACTCACCGACAAAAAAGTGTTGATGATTATCAATATGGTGGAGGCGCTGGAATGGTGATGACCATTCAGCCGATTGCCGACTGTATCAATCAACTTAAAGCGGATCGTCAATATGATGATATAATTTACATGACACCTGATGGTAATTTATTGGATCAGAAAATGGCAAATCAATTCTCTTTAGGAGAAAATATTATAATCCTTTGCGGCCACTATAAAGGCGTTGACCAGCGGATTAGAGATATTTTTATCACAAAAGAAATCTCAATTGGCAGTTATGTTTTATCAGGCGGAGAATTAGGTGCTATGGTTTTAACTGATGCTATTGTACGTCTAATTCCTGGTGTACTAAATGATGAGACCTCTGCCCTAACCGATTCATTTCAGGATAACTTATTAGCTCCTCCTGTATATACGCGCCCAAAGAACTATGATAACCATGAAGTCCCTGAGATATTATTATCCGGTCATGAGCAGAAAATAGAAGAATGGCGACACAATGAAGCCATCAAACGTACCAAAGCAAGACGACCAGATTTACTTGATTAATCGTTATCATTATTCATTTTAAATGTGCAGATAATTTCCAATATTAATCTTCCAAAATAAATAATCTATAAGTTCAGGCAGCCATCCTAAAATGGAATTGTTAACCATATGATGAAAGCGTAATTACTTTCTTTATGTCACAGTCAGTAATCGGACTAAGTTGATTTACTGCTTTTGAACTGAAAAGACTAACCTTACATAGGCCTCTAATAGCACTTTTAGAATGGAATATACGTTTAACTTTAAAGATATTACACTTATCACTACTAAAGGTATAAGAGGCGATTAAGCCCAACCTAAAACACAATTTTAAACATCAATTTAATAAAATGGAATCTGCTCCATTCAGCGAAAGGATTGGACATTAAGTTTTAACGCAGGTCCAAGTTTTAAATCAACTACTTTTAAGTCTATGCTATTAGAAAATCAAGTATTATATCAAAATTCGATTACTGATAAAATTGGAAGTGCATTCAGTTTAAACCTATCTAAAAAAGTAAAGTTTGGACTATTTATTGGAACCGGAATTGGAATCAACACATACATTGAAGCGTTTGACTATTATGGGTCACATTCTGCAATAATTGATTCTGTTATTACAGATTGGACAGTCACTTATACACCAATTAGTGTTGTATAGATTCTCATTGATTCAACGGCAAATTACAAATATATTAGCGGAGAAGAAATATTATTTTACACCACTGGTATGAGCCGTTCTACCTATTTTAATATTCCAATTACCCTAGGTTATTCAGCCAATTTAAAATCTTGGCGTTTAGATGCATTTGTAAGTGCTCGTTATAATATGTTAATGACATCAAAAATGACCTCTATCTCCAGTGAACAAACTATTATCTCAGATGTAGGAAGCTTAACCTTTTTTGAAGACAATTATTTTGATTGGACTGTTGGTACAAACTTATTTTATCATATTGGATCAAAGTACTCTGTGTTAGCTGGAATTGAATATCGTCCACCTGTTAGAAATAAATATCAAGACATTGTCAACACCTATCAATATTTTAACGCAAATTTAGGATTAGCATTCCATTTTTAAAGATTGGTTAACTACTAGTCGACTTGCGCATGCGTTTAAGAATGATTCCTGTTAAGACAATTAGGATAGTAAAAATGACACCGTACCAAAAATACCTGTGACTTAACATACTTTTGAGGTAATACGGAACCAATCTAAAATTAAAAGGTTCTACCCCATTTTTAGTTTTCCAAAACTCGACATTATAGGCTTCCAGAGACTGCAATTCTTGACCAGTAAAACTCTTTGTTGTAAATTCAGGTTTACCGTTACTAACGGACACTTTTAGCACTGCATCTCTTTGTAAACCACGAATAGCAGTAGCAATATAAATGATGCTTTGATCATCTTTAAAATGAAAAAAAGAAGCCGGTGCATTACCTAATGAACCTGAAAACCAATACACATTAGAATTCGCTACCCAAGTATTTAGTAAAGGTTGTACAGCCGTTTTAAAATTATTGCCAAGTACAGATTGCGTATTATCTCCAAACAAACCATCTAGTTCGCTGTAATGTTTTGACCAAATGGTTCTATGAGAATAAATAAATATATTTTTGGGAGATTCTGACTTAAATTTGAGATTAAGATCCTGAAGTAACTTTAGTTGTTCGCCTTCAATACTGCCATCATCCAGTTCTGTATCTAGAATAATATGAGTGTCTCCATTTATTTCAAAATAATAGTATGTTTTGCCAAAATGATCCTGATAAATCTGATCAGTCAAATCATGATTTCCCACGGCATTGTACAATGGCAAATTTAATTTTGAAAAAAAACTTTTTTCATAAAATGGAATATCATGAGACACATCAAGAAACAAGTCCCCTAAACATATTACAAAATTCGACTCTGATTTATTAATCCAATCTAAATTCGCCAGCAGTGAGTTGGTAGGATAACCAGTCCTATTTGTTCCAGACCCATGAAAATGACCACTTACTATAAAGGCGTAGTTTCCTGATGAATCAACCTGAATGGATTGTTCGTTAAATGCTGAAGGCAATGATTGACCGACAAGCAATTGAGCAACAATAATATAGGCAATGGTTAGAATCCGAGTTATCATATCGTCTTTTCGAGTTGTTTTATCTCCTTAGTTTTGGTTTTATATAGCTTAAAATGACAATTTCCTGCAAATGCGGCATAATTTTTCATAAGAAAAACCAAATCAGTGTTTACAATTGAAGTATTGTATGTTTGAAAAGCAGAAGATTTTTCTAATGATGATATTGTATCATTATCTTCAAAAATTGTTCTCCAAGTTCCCATTTGACTAGCATAATCCAATTCACTAACAGTCTTGAAATCCTGAATTTTAGAATCAAAAAATGAAATGAGACTTCCGTTAGATTCAAGTAGTACTTCACCATTTTTAAAATTTGAACCCTCTATTTTTAAGATTGATTCATTAAACAAACCTAACTGATTAATATTACCGGCATAACAATTATATAAACTGATTGATGATTGATAATCTTCAATAAACCTTGTCTTCATATCAAATAATTTACACTGTTTAAAAGTCATTTGACTATTTGAAGATTGAATCGCAATTGCATCAGAAAACAAAACATGAGTCGCATTTAAGACTCCTTGGTTTACTACAATATTTGAGGTTTTGTCTGCTTTTACCTTGACTACTTGATCATCATATCCAATGAGATCTAATTGACCTTTTATTGTTAATGTTGTCCCATTTTGAAATACTAATTCTTGACCTGGATAAACCGTTAATTTATAAGATTGAGGAATCAAAATATTCTTGCTAATCACTATTTTTTTAGCCTTAAAGTGTAATTCTCTATTCTCATTTAATGTCAAAATTGTTGTGTCTACATAAAAATTGTTGATTTTATCGCCATCTTGTTTTATAACCTCCGATTTATAGGGGGGATATTCATTCAATTCAATTTCAAAAACAGTCGATCCTCCTGGAATTTTCGCCAAGACACTTATACTAGTAGACTTTTTAAAGGGATTATTAATAGAATAATCAAAATAATGGGTAAAGGTGTGTCGAGGTTTGGGGCCAAGATTTATGACTGAGTCCAGATCCTTTATTTTACCTTTTCGTTTTAAACCAATGATTTGAATTGGAAAGTCACTGACAGGTGCAATACTGATGTTCAATTTTCCATCATTACTTTCTTTAAGAAAGGCATGAAAAGGCTTTGGTAAACTGATATTGTTTCTTATTAATCTCACATTCTCATAATAACCTTCTAAACTGAATTTTCGATAGGCCCATTCTTTTGCGATCAATGCAATCTTTTCTTGCAAGCCCTTATCAATAGACTTAAAAAAAGAATTCAAATAAGACTCGTCAACAATTCTTTCAAGGTTTTGTATGTAGGCGGCGAAAAAAATCGGATCCGCAAATAATTGGTTATGGTAATTAAAATCAGCTTCTGAATAATCTTTTGGAATTCTTTGACCTGCTATTCGTTCAGTTTTTCTAATACTAAAACTTTCGTAACCGACAGGTTCCACTAACTTGGTGTCAGAATTATAATAGAATTTCACATCACTCCAGTCTAACGAATGATAACCACCAACTAGATCAATAATGACATGAAATCGAGCCATTTTCTCAACATCAAATACTTCTGATGTTGATTTTTTACCCCTTCTAAATTGTTCTAACAAATATGCCGCGGTTTGGTAGTTTTTAATAAGTTCGGGGTCTTTTTTAACCATGCCTTTATCATATGGTTCAGCAAAACTTGATGTATAATGAGAATACGCTTCATCCAAATAAACCCCTTGAAACTCATCTATTCGCCACTCCCAATATAAATTTGGATTCCATCTTAAAATTGCACCCTTTGGACGGTCGTTATGAGCAAGTACATGCTGTCCAAAATGCTCCTCAACGGCATAAATCCCTAAAGATTCTCCATTTAACTTAACATTAATGAAATTATAATCTAAATAGATGACCCCTTCTTCCTTTAATAATTGGTGGTAAATCCACTCGTAAACATAATTCCGCGTGCCTGGGTGTTGAATAGAAAAACGATTCATTCCCATTACTGGCTCATCAGACTTAATACGATATGACCACTTATTACCTTGTAAATGATCTGTCATATGTCCTTTTAATCGAATGACGCCGTTAGTGGTTTCACCAGCAATGGCTAATTTGCAAGGCACATAATTCTCTCCTTCGTTAATTTGTAATCCTCTATTAAGGGCAATCTCTCTTTTTTGTTTGATAAACTGGTAATCTGATGCAGAAATATCTATCTCAAGTTCAATAATTTCTGCTGATTCGGCGAGCTTAGACTGTGAATTATACAAACTAACAACCTCAAATACACTTGAGTAACCGTAACGTTTTGCGAATTTATTTGCAATAAACACGCCTATTGTCAGCATGAACAAAAGTAGTAGGATTACTAACCTCAACCTTTTCCATTTTTTTGTCTTTTGTTTCATTTTACCGCGATCTTTTTCAAGATATTCAATTAATATTTAATGTTGTTCTAAGTTGATCAGTACTTGTTATGTAATTTAAGATTGCTGTTGCAATCAACAAATGTCCTTTATTATTAACATGTACATTATCAATATATCCATCCAATACTTCAGTTTTTAAACCATTCAAATTTAATATATTATTTTGATCCAAATTTTCAATTAATGTCTTTCCTTTCCAATTGAAATCATTTATTTCCAATTCTTTTTGTTCGGGGTGAATGTAAACGAATATTGGAATGTTATTTGCCTGAGCATAGGCATTAAATAAATTAAAACCGGGACTAGGATTAGAATCGTCAAACCCTTCCAAATAATCGTAATTATTCCTGCCTAATGCTGTATTAATTTTTGGCCAAATGCCATTAAAAAACAAATCGGTAATTGCAAACGTTGGCTGTTCACTTGGCCAAGCTGGTTGTATTCCAACAACAGGTCTGTGGTGCATATTATCATGATAATCATGGCTACTAAACACCAAACAAATCATATCAAATTCAAAGTCAATTTTTGTTTCAAGAAAACGATAAGCATTCTCAACTCCCCAGCTTCCTGCTGAAGCAGCGTAGACGCCTATAGAATCTTTAAAATAGGCCTCAAGAGCCTTCTCTAAAATATATGGAATGGTTTCTTCTTGGTCCATGTCAGTGCCCCCATTCAAAACAGAATCTCCAAATAAAAGCACTCTTTTTTTGTCCTTTGGGTTTATTGGCTTTGAACGCATACCCAAAGCATTTGTCTGATAATGATGATGAAAACGGGTTAGGTCCTGATTTGCCTTCAAAGCATATTCAAATTGATCATTTTGCTCATATAATGGCTTCTCTCCAATATCCATAAATAAGCGTAAGCCAATTTCAGTTAAAACCAACAGCACAACAAGTACAAAACTGTATTTATATCTTTTCTTCATTCTTGTCAAAATCAATATAAAGGAAAAAAGTCATCAAAACAATATAAACCACTGTATATGGGTTTAAAGATCCAGACAGCCAAGGTTCATAACTAATTGAAGACAGAACTGCAACCATGGTTGGGAAAGCAAATTTATTCATTTTAAAAGCTTGAATAAAAAAACTGAAAAATGCTGAAAAGAACAAAATTAGTCCTATTAAACCCGTGTTAAGCCATAAGATTAAATACGAATTATGTACTCCTCCCTCATGACCCTGCCTACTAAGAAAAGAAAAATTATTACGCATAAAATATTCATCATAGCCGAGTCCCTTACCAAGTAATAGTGAGCCTTTTTGAATTTCATCCCAAGCAAATTTCCATGCAATTATTCTTCCAGACCCCTCTTCAATTGATTCTAGTCTTAGGGTGCTACTCAACCCAATGGATGATAAATAGTCGATTACAAAATCAACCATATAATCGAAGTAAAAAACTAAGGTTACCATAATTAAAATTGTAAACGGTTTGGAGTAGTTAAACCCAAAATTAATCAACTCAAATAATAAAATGGATAGGAGGGCATTTCTTGATCCGGACATCCAAACAAATAAGAATGATACACCTAAATAAATGATAGTGTCTGCTTTAGTAAAATATGATGGAAATTTAAAAGATACTACTCTGAATAGAATGTGATATAAGATCAAAAATAGACCTAATCCATTTGGGTTTCCAAAAACCCCACGCCATCTTCCGCCATGAGAAATCCCAACCTCTGGAAAGAAAATTAATATGGAAATACTAATTAAATGAATGATAAAGGAAAATGCCACTAGATTGACAAATAATTGTGGGCCTAACTTTCTATACTCATGTATGATTAAATTAGGAACAACCAATAGGATGAGTGCATAAGACAGGGCTTTTTGAAAAGATACATCTTTCGTAACGGAAAAATAAATACAAATGAGTGCCACAATAAAAAAGGGGCCAAATCTGTATAAAAAATTATAATTGCTGAGTAATTGGTCACGTTTAACCACTGTCAGCAAACCCATTGTTACCAAATAAAGGGGTTTTATAACCTTTGCAAATTGAAACAAAGTTTCAAGATTGTCTGATAGTACCAATAAAAAGAAAAACCCAAATAAAGCTTCAAAATATCGCTCTTTTTGAAAAAACAGAACTAATGTTCCCAAAACAACAACAATTGCCAAATTCACAGAAAGCATCCCGACAATAGACCATAAGGCCAAAATCAGAATATAATTGCTATGTTTTCTGATTGAGTATAACATTATAGTGCTTCAATTTGTTTCAAATATATAGCTCTTCTATCCTTTAAAAAGTTTAAATTTTGCTGACAATTATCTAGCCAAATTTCAAAGGTAAAATTGCCTCTCCAACGTTTTACCTGTAGCGGTAATTCATTTTGAATTTGTTCAAAATATTTTAAATACGCTTTTTCAATTCTTTCATCATTAAATAATTCCTCCATCAACTTATTGGCTCTTTTTTTAAACTGTTTTTTAAATTTTGAATTTTTGAGGAGTGTCCTAAAAAATTTAGCATTAATCGCTTTACTTGTGTTTAAATACTGAAATAAGTTAGCTTCTACCTGTTCTTTACCAAGATAAGTTAGTCCATAATCCAAGTCGTTTAAAATCCATTGCCATTTTTTACCACCAGCCTTATACCAAATCACATTATTATGCAACCAATCACCATTTGCGTAATATGTTTCTAAAATGATATAATCAATAAAAGATTTAATTTTAACTTTACCTTTCACTTTTTCCAAGTCTTCATCACCAACTTTTTTCAGGTCAACTAAACCATTTACAAGATCAATAAATTCAGTTTGATCAGAAACCAAACCATCTTTTAAGTCAGCATAAGCTCCTTCAAGCAAAGTAATTTCTTCAAGTTTTACCTTTTCAGATTCAGCAATAAAGTAAGTATCAATACGCTCCCTTAAATTATAAATACCCCAATAATTTCCGTTCAGATAAACAATTACTGGGTGACCTTTTTGGACAAGCACCTTGGCTTTTTTGGCTAGAGTATGCATTAATAAATCAGCAAACAAGGTCTTCGTATTGTCATTCCCTGAATTTCGAACAACTATAGATTGGTAGGATTTTAAACCCTTTTTCTTAAAGAACGGAAATTCAAATGTGGATCCACTATATGCCTGGTTAGCTTTAATTTTAAATGATTTTTGTGGAAAAGATCGAGTCGCATTTCCACTCACTTGAATATCACACATTGTATGAAATACAACTTCTTGATTGACTATATAATCAACTAGTACTTTTTTCTTTGAAGATTCTCCTCTCCTTTTATAATTTGCATTTCGCTCCCAAAAGGGTTTTTTAAATCCAGAATCAAACCAAGCATCTTGTCCCAAAACCATCATACCATCACTATCTGAAATTAAATCATGTTCGGCAACAATTAAGCTCAAAATTGGCAACGTATGAAAATGTTTACCTGAATAAGTAACCTGTTTGGTTTTAAGGTAAATTGGATCTGTTTTATGTTTTCCTTTAATTAATAATGAAGGTAAAACTGGTTGTGAGCCATCTACAGGTTTTGACCGATATGAAAGCTGATGTCTATGGATAACATTTGCAGATACATCCTTAATTTTCAAAACATCAAAAGATTTAAAATGATCCCCCCCGTCAACCGAATAAAATAAATCAAAATTTGGGTCATACCCATAAATTGAATCGCTCAAACCACTTTCAAATTCATTGGGAAAATGAACAATTTTTTCAATGGGTTGAAATTGTTTTATTTCAGAAGAATTGTGCGATAAAATTTGTTTTAAAACTTCTGGGTTAAAACTAACTAGGCAAGCAATGCTCAAAACTAAAAATAGCAGTAACCGATCTGGTTTAATGAGCCGTTTCATTATCATGATTTGAGGGTGCAAATAATAAGATTGCAACTAAAACTACAAAACCAATACCTGTTAAAACAATATGACCAGAACCAACGCCAACGCCAATTATACCAACAATTAAACTCGTAACTGATTGACTTCGATTTGGTTTTTCTCCTTTACTCATCCATATAACTACTGCAAGAGCCAAAATCGCAAAGGCAACAGAATTTTTAGCTATGGCTGTCAATAATGCAAAACCAGTTCCTATTATGGCAAAAGATTTCGCTTGATCTGTTTGATACTTTTTTTGCCAAATCAATTGAAAAATATGACTAAGACAGGCTGCTACCAACAATTGGAAAATAAAAAAGGGGATATCTTTAGCTGCAAATCCATTCAAACTGTCACTTAATATATTCTTCAAAAATTCCATTTATAATTAATTTGACTGTAAATTTAAAAAGCTTGTTTAGTTTTATCTAATAATTTCAATAAATATTGGCCATATTGATTCTTTTTTAATGGTTCAGCCAAAATTCGCAATTGATCTTCATCAATCAATCCCTTTCTAAATGCAATCTCCTCAATGCAAGACACCTTTAAACCTTGACGCTGCTCTATAGAGGCTATAAAATTAGATGCCTGAATTAAAGACTCATGTGTCCCAGTATCCAACCAAGCCATACCTCTCCCAAGCAATTCAGTATTCAAAATACCTTCGCTAAGATAAAGTTGATTTAAATCTGTTATTTCTAATTCTCCTCTGGTTGATGGTGTCAAACGTTTGGCCTTTTCAATGACAGAATTATCATAATAATACAGTCCGGTAACGGCATAATTCGATTTGGGTATTTCAGGCTTTTCTTCTAATCCGATCACATTTCTATCATTATCAAATTCGACCACACCATAGCGTTCAGGATCATTAACATAATAACCAAAAACTATTGCACCACTCGTCAACTTTGCAGCTCTGGATAAAATTTTAGGTAATCCATAACCATAAAAAATATTATCTCCCAAAACTAAGCATACGCTATCATCCCCTATAAATTCCTCTCCAAGTATAAACGCTTGAGCAAGACCATCAGGAGAAGGCTGAACTTTGTATTCAATTGAAAGTCCTAAAAAAGATCCATCTCCAAATAATTCTTTAAAGGTTTCTATGTCTCTTGGGGTAGAAATAATTAATATCTCTGTAATGTCCGACAACATCAATACCGACAAAGGATAATAAATCATTGGTTTATCATAAATCGGAAGTATCTGTTTAGAAACTGCTTTAGTTAATGGATAAAGCCGAGTACCTGAACCTCCTGCTAAAATGATCCCTTTCATTTGTTATTATTTTTGTTCACTGTGATTAACTACTTAGGTTAACGGATAATTTCCAATTCCGTTTCCAAAATCAGAGATTAATTGCACATGAAATTGGTTTGTGATCAGAATAATCCAATTCATAAGTTGTAAATGCCGTACCGGTTAATTCCTCTGAGTGAAAAATATAATCAATCCGGTTAGATGGAATTTTGCCTACATAAGTTGTGCCGATTCCATTGCCAGATTCTGTAAATCCATCAATTAATAGATTTTCTAATCTGTTATAACAATAAGATACTGGTGTATCATTCAAATCGCCGCAAAACACAACTTTATAGGGGGAGTTCTCAACATTCTTTGTAATTTTTTCAATTTGAATGGCCCTTTTTTCATAAGCAAATTTCAGTCGTCCAAGAATTCGCCGACCATCCTTTTGTTTGGGGTAAACTCCTTCACCATTTTCCCCAAAGAATTCGTAATCTTTATCTTGAAATCGAATAGACCCGATATGCGCATTATACACTCTAATTGTATCTCTTCCTTTGAGGATATCAGAATAAATGCAAAAGTTATTAGGGTCATTTTCAAAAGCAATTTCTCCCTGATAAAAAATAGGATATTTTGAGAAAGTTGCTACGCCAAAATACTTTTCACCTCGCATCTCATGCGTATATCGTTCTTGATAATAAGGTAATTCAACCTGATTAATTAATAGATCTTTGGTTACAAAATTTGAACTACCTTCTTGATGATAAAATTCTTGAAAACAAATAACATCTGGATTTTCCTTTTGTATAAACCTGAAGATTTTATCCCGATTTTCAACACGATTCTCTAAGTCATATAAACTGAAAATTTTGACATTATAAGACATGACTTTTATCGAATTGGCAGATGGCGCATAATCACCAACATTAAATGCATAAAAATCGTTTAGGTGATTCCATCCAATTAATATTACAACCAAATTGAACCAAATGTATTTGCGTTTAAAAATCAACCAAAATAGAATAAATACTAAAGTTAAGGTTAATAAAATCGGGTAACCCAAACCTAAATAATATATATAGGGAATTCTATTTGGAGAAATATGCGTACCCACGTATGCACCAAGCATACCGATACCTAAAATAATATTCAGAAAGAATATTAATCTCAGTAATATTGGCGTCTTTTGAGAATTTTTATGCGTCATTTCCGTATTTAAAAAGAAACTCCTTTTCCGCTTTACTCAAGCCATCATACCCCCCCTTACTAATTTTATCTAAAATGGCATTAACTTTCTCTTGATTATCCTTTTTAACACTACGATATTCATCATCTGACATTCTCTTATAGTCTTCATTTTTATAAACTTTGAATCGTTTATTTTGTTTAAACGGATTACGCCAATTCTTATTGCTCCAGTACCTAGTCAATCGATTCATAAATTGTTTAGAATTTTGGATATTTAATACTGAGAGTACACCAAAAATTGCGCCACCAATATGAGCAAATCGAGCAACACCATCCTGAGCATCAAGGGCTGTAAGATCACCTATCAAAAATAAGCCAGCAATTAACCAAAATGGAATCTCCACCCTAAGCAACAATAACTGAACTTTAGTCGTTGGTCTAAAATATAATATTGCACCAATTAGTGCGTAAATTGAACCTGAAGCACCTATAACACCGTAATGCGGTTCTGCTATAAGAAGCGGGAAAATTTGATACGCTAAAACATGTAATAATCCACCAAAAATTCCTCCCAACAAATATGTGGTAACCAATCTGTTTTCACTAAATAGTGTAATGAATAAGCGCCCAATTAAATACAACATGAGCATATTCCAAAAAAAGTGAGATAAGTCTTTATGGACAAATAAATTTGTAATAATCGACCAAGGTTGAAATAATATCTCTCCTGGCTCTCCAGGTAAACTTAAAATACTTAGTAAGACATTATACAAGCCTCCTGACTGAGTGAGGTTAGAAAGAGCCAAAATTATGGCTAGAATTATAAAAACAATAGTATTGATCAATAAAAGTTGATTCAATTTAGAACCCGATCTAAACTCCTGCTTGATTTTATCTCCTAAAGTTTCTCCAGTCATATCAATAAAATCTATTTTGATCGCGTTGCCAAATTTTAACAAGAATAAAGCCAAATAACATGCCACCTAGGTGGGCGAAATGAGCAATAGAGTCGCCTTGAGCATTTTGAATCCCACTGTACAATGCCATTACTCCTAATCCCAAAGCCAACCATTTGGCTTTAAGCGGAATTGGTGGGAACAACAACATGAATTGTGTATTAGGAAATAGTAAAGCAAAAGCCATAATTAAACCATAAATAGCTCCAGAGGCCCCTAGAACAGGGTTTAACATAAAACTAGAAGCCCCAATATTACTTGGTGTATGTGGATCTACTTTATACGTTATCATGCCTCGTCCTGCCTCCTGAATATCATATATTTCCATTCTTGGAAAGAATTCCCCTGCAGCAGAATATACTTCAATTCCATTGACTAAGAAATATAAAAATGCAGCCCCTAAGGCAGTAATAATGTAGAACAATAAATACTTTTTTTCTCCCCATGTTCTTTCTAAATGACTCCCAAAAATTACCAATGTGAACATATTGAAGAATAAATGAGAAAAGCTGCCATGCATGAAAAAGTGCGTTGCAATTTGATACGGTCTAAAATACTGAGAAGAAGGATAATATAAACCTAACATTCTATGTAAATCAATGTCTCTTGTTTCTAGAAGAAACGTTGCTAAAAAAAACAACACATTAATAATCAATAGATTTTTTGTAATTGAAGGTATATTTCTAAATAAGTTTTGTAGCATTTAATTAAATTTTTTAATGATTTCGTCTAAGGTATACGTTGTCATAATTGTCTTCCCATGAGGGGAAGTTTGCGAATTTTCACAAGCAAATAATTCATCTATGATGTGTTGCATTTGTTCAAGACCTAATTTGGTTCCTCCTCGAATAGCGGTTGCCCCAGCAATAGATTTAATAACTAAATCAGCAATATCTACATCTTTTCTTTGAGCTGAATTTTTAAAATCGGCTAAAATGGCTTCAATAAGCGCTTTCGAATTTCGAGATTGCACCTCAACTGGCACTCCTTTGATGTGAATTTTCTTTTGGTCAATCCATTCAAAATCAAACCCAATGTCTTTCAACTCCTTCTCAATTTCTTGAAGGTAAACATAATCGGTTGCAGAAATTTCAAATTCTTCCGGAAATAATAATTGCTGTGACTTTCGACTTGAATTCGTCCATTGTTCTAATAATTGATCGTATAAAATCCTAGCATGTGCTCGATATTGATCAATTAAAATAAAACCAGTCTTGATAGTTGTTAGAATATATTTACCATGGATCTGATAGGGTGCTTTTATTTGTGTAGATGATTCGTTATCTATTTTTGAAGGAATGATGACAGACTCTGTATGTTCATCTATGATTTCCGTTTCATTTGAACCAGTTTTTATCTCTTGATAATAATTTTCCCAATCTCCGGTATTTGGTCTAATTTGAGATTGTGAATTCCCAACAAACCCACTGTTGCTTGATCCCGAAGAGGCGCCAGATTTAAAAGGATTAAAATTTGGGTCCACTTTAACCGTGGGTTGTTTGACAGATTCACCGCTGGCCAAAGATGGGACATCAAAAGTTTGTTCCATTTCAAAATCAAGACTTGGGGCAATGTTATATTGCCCTATTGCTTGTTTAATTGCACTTCGTAAAATCGAATAGATTTCTTTGTTATTTTCAAATTTTATTTCAGTTTTTGTTGGATGCACATTAACATCTATAGACTGAGTAGGTACAGTGAAATATAAAAAATATCCTGGAAATTTATTGTTTGGAATAATGCCTTCGAAGGCTGACTGGATCGCATGATTAAAGTACTTATCTTTAAAATAACGATTGTTCACGAATAAATACATTTGGTCTCTAGAACTTCTTGCAAATTCAGGTTTAGTAATAAATCCTTTTACTTTAAAAATATCGGTTGTCTCCTCAACTGGTACTAACCTAGTATTATAATTTTTGCCAAACGCGTGGACAATTCTTTGACGCAATCCAACTCCGGACATATTATAAATTTCATCACCATTATGGTGAAATGAAAATGAAATATCTGGATGAACTAACGCTACTCTTAAGAATTCAGTCATCACATGTCTGTATTCAGTAATATTTGAACCCAAAAAGTTTCGCCTAGCAGGAATATTAAAAAATAAATTCTTGACAGCAATTGAAGTTCCATTCGCTGTTTGTATAGGTTCCTGAGATTTTATTTTAGACCCTTCATTGATAATACATGACCCTAAATCGTCAGTATGTCGTTTCGTTTTTAATTCAACATGTGCAATTGCTGAGATTGACGCCAAAGCTTCTCCTCTAAAACCCTTGGTCTGTAATTCAAATAAATCTTCTGCTTTAGCAATCTTGGAGGTAGCATGTCGCTCAAAAGACATCCTTGCGTCAATAGGTGACATTCCACAACCGTTATCAATCACCTGAATTAATGTTTTACCTCCGTCTTTTACAATGACATTGATTTGAGTCGCCCCTGAATCAATTGAATTTTCCACCAATTCCTTTACAACTGAAGCTGGTCTTTGCACTACTTCTCCAGCAGCAATTTGATTAGCTATGTGATTTGGTAATAACTTTATTAAATCCGACATTTATGACTTAGCATTCTCAATTAATTCTCCAACATTATCTAATCCAATAAAAATATAGTAAAACAGCATAAGAATGATAAGAAGAATAACCAATAATCTAATGTTAGACTTTAAAATTTGAGATTTCCTCAATCCCTGTCCCCAATTATCTTCTATATCTGCTCTAAAATTTACTGTTCGAACCCGATCTTCTTTTTTATTTTCACCAGAGTGTAGCTCAACCATTTTATTTAAACGCTCCTTTCTTTCATCATAATATCTAGGATGAAAATTAAATCCCCTTGATCTAGAGGGCAACTTAAATAATGACATCCTATTCCAATTCATAGACTATGATTTAAAAGCGAATAATAACTCGTGCTTTGATTACAAAGATAATTGATTTAAATTCATTTCAAAAATCTATTAAAGGTAAAAAATAGGTTTTTGACAGAATCGAATCAAACCTTCAAAAAATGAGTATTTCACGATTATTTGTGTACAAATATAATGCCATGGCAAGATTTGTGCATGTACAAATTAATAACTTCGTCAATTAAACAAATTTAAGGCTAAATGCAGCTAAACATTCAACATAAAAACATCCTATTCATTTTACTTTTTTTTATTGGCATTCCTTTGCTAGGTGTCGGTATTATGAAACCATTAAAAGATGACAAAATAACAGATAATAAATCAACTCCTGCATTTTTACAATCCAATAATCATTGGGCTGACTCTGTATTTCAATCTTTAACGCCGGATCAAAGAATTGCCCAATTATTTATGGTAGCAGCCTACTCTAACAAGACTGTAAATCATGAAATTGCAATTAAAGAATTGGTTTCAAAATACAAAATTGGCGGCTTGATATTTTTTAAAGGAGCACCAACTGCTCAAGCGAGATTAACAAATATTTACCAAGGGCTAGCCCAAACACCATTAATGATAGGTATAGATGGTGAATGGGGTATTTCTATGCGGCTAGACTCCACTACAGTTTATCCTAGACAAATGATGTTGGGTGCAATTCAAGACGAACAATTGATTTATGAGATGGGAGCGCAAATTGCCGAGCAGTGCAAAATAATGGGTATTCATATTAATTTTGCTCCAGTAATTGATGTCAATAATAATCCGAAAAATCCTGTCATTAATAACCGTTCATTTGGTGAAGTCAAAACACATGTTTCTAAATTAGGATTAGCTTACATGAATGGCATGCAGGACAACCAAATTATGGCATGCGGAAAACATTTCCCTGGTCATGGAGATACAGATATGGATTCTCACAAGTCATTACCAACCATTCCACATTCTATTGAACGCTTAGATAGTCTTGAACTTTATCCTTTCAAAAAGCTCATCAACCAAGGGTTAGCCAGTATGATGGTAGCTCATCTTTATATTCCTATTTATGACAACACGCCAAACCAAGCCTCTACTCTATCACCAAAAATTGTTAATGGTTTATTAAAGGATAGTTTGAATTTTGAAGGTTTGGTATTTACAGATGCCTTAAATATGAAAGGTGTTGCAAAATACTATCAACCTGGCGAAGTTGACGTCAAAGCAATTATGGCAGGAAATGATGTTTTGCTTTTTCCAGAAGATGTTCCAGTAGCTATAACGAAAATTAAGGCTGCAATCGCAAACGGAGAAATCACACAAAATGACATTGATGTCAGCTGTTTGAAAATTCTTAAGGCAAAAGCTTGGGTCGGACTAAACAAAAATAAACCGATTAATACCAAGGATCTTATTGAAAAATTGACCCCGGCCAAAAATGATGTGCTCAACCGAAAACTTGCAGACCAGTCCATCACCTTAATTCAAAATCAAAATAACCTTTTGCCGTTCAAAGAACTGGACAGTGTCAAAATGGTATACCTCAATATTGGTAGTACAAAAAAGAATGAATTTTATCAATCGTTAAATAATTACACTACTGTTCCTGAAATTCAAATCCCAAGAGCACTTAAACCATTAGAGGAGGAAAAACTATTGAAGCAGTTAAAAGCATATGATAGAGTTATTGTGGGATTCCACAGGACTAATAATAATCCAAAACGAAACTTTGGGATCACACATCAAAGTATTGAAATAGTTAACAAAATTGCGAAAAACAAAGAGGTTATCTCTGTTGTATTTGGTAATCCTTATGTTTTAAGCAGCTTTAAAGACCAGTCAAACACCAAAGCTATTTTAGTGACTTATCAAGACACAAAGTATACAAGAAAATCTGCCGGTGAATTAATTTTTGGTGGCATTAAACCAATCGGCAAATTACCAGTGTCATGCACTGAACAATTTCCAGCCCTCACAGGCTTAAGCTATAAACAAACTACACGACTGCACTTTGTCACACCTGAAGAGCTTAATATTGATGCAAAATATATTAGAGCAATTGATCAAATAGCAGAAAAAGGGATTCGTTTAAAAGCTTTCCCAGGCTGCCAGGTTTTAGCCATAAAAAGTGGCAATGTTTTTTATCATAAATCATTTGGTCACCATACTTACAAGAAGTCTCAAAAAGTAAAATCAACTGATATTTATGACATTGCATCTATTACAAAAATTGCTGCTACAACTTATAGTTTGATGAAACTGACCGAAAGCGGTCAAATTGATATTAACAAAACATTAGGTGATTATATTCCAGAAATTGTTAAAAATACCCCATATCAACACACAGTTATTCGACAAATGTTGGCTCATCAAGCAGGTTTTGCCGCTTGGATTCCATTTTATGCTAAAACATTAAAAAATGGTAACCCAGATCCACAATTTTACGCCAAAAAACCTAGTCCAGCATTTCCAGTCAAAGTATCTGAAAATTTATTTATTACGGAATCGTATAGAGATTCCATTTTTGTGAAGATAACCAGTACAAATCTTAGAAAGAAGCGCTATAAATATTCTGATCTTGGGTATTATTTTCTAAAGGAAATAATCCAAAAAACAACAGGTTCTATTTTAGAAGAATACGTGCAAAAACAGTTTTATCAACCCATGGGTTTAAAACACATCACTTATCATCCGCTTGATAAATTTTCAAAAGCGGACATATTGCCTACTGAAGATGACACAGTGTTCAGGCATGATCTTATCCATGGCTATGTTCATGACCCTGGTGCTGCTATGCTTGGTGGTGTTGGTGGGCACGCAGGATTATTCTCCAACGCTCTGGACCTAGGCGTTTTAATGTACACACTGATTAATAATGGTCAATATGGAGGACAACAGGTATTGGATCCAGAAGTGATTGATGATTTTACAAAATGTCAATATTGCCCAAATAACAGAAGGGGAGCTGGATTTGACAAACCGGTTAGATCATTAGACGGTGGACCAACTTGCCCACAAGTATCCTTAAGTAGTTTTGGACATTCAGGATTCACTGGCACAATCACATGGGCCGACCCCGAACACGACATTGTTTATGTATTCTTATCCAATAGGGTATATCCTGATGCAAATAACTGGCTAATCACAAAAGAAAATATCAGAACAGATATTCAAGATGCAATTTACAATGCTGTCAAATAATTACCGAAAAATACTACTTTTGTGGCAAGCGTTAAAACTTAACTAGAACCTGCCAATGATATTTAATTCATTAATTTTTATTGCATTCTTTATCATTACTTTCAGTTTGTATTGGTTACCGCTTACCAAAAACAAAATCCATCAAAATATAGTTTTACTTGTTAGTAGTTATTTCTTTTATGGTTGGTGGGATTGGCGATTTCTTTTTTTGATAGCAATCTCCTCCTTAGTTGACTTTTATTTAGGTGATAAAATTTACAAGGAAAACAATCTGAAACGACGTAAACTGCTGTTAGCACTCAGTCTTTGCATTAATTTAGGATTTCTATTCTTTTTTAAATACTTTAATTTCTTTTTGGATTCATTTTACGCCTCCTTTGGCATTGAATCTAAGAACAACCTGTTAAATATCATATTACCAGTAGGCATCAGCTTTTATACTTTTCAAACTTTAAGTTACTCTATTGATATTTACAGGAAAGAACTCAAACCAACCAAGAACTTATTGACTTTTTTAAGTTTTGTTAGCTTTTTTCCTCAGTTGGTTGCAGGTCCAATAGAACGTGCTAAGAAACTACTGCCACAAATAGCTGTGCCAAGAAGCTTTTCATATGCAAATGCGGTCTTAGGAAGTCGTTACATTCTACTTGGTTTCTTTAAAAAAATGGTCATTGCTGACAGTGCAGCGATTATTGTAAACCCCATTTTCGAATCAGATGCAACTGGCCTATTAAGTATAGCCGGTGTTCTTCTGTTTGCTATTCAGATTTATGGCGATTTTTCAGGTTATTCTGATATTGCCATTGGCACAGCTAAGCTGTTTAATATTAATTTAATGACGAATTTTAACCATCCCTATTTTGCCCTTTCTCTGCGAGATTTTTGGCAAAGATGGCATATCTCATTATCCACATGGTTTAGAGATTACCTGTACATCCCTTTAGGAGGCAGTAGACTTGGTAAAATATTTTCAATCCGAAATCTTTTAATCACCTTCTTAATTTCTGGTTTATGGCATGGCGCAAATTGGACCTTTGTAGTTTGGGGATTGATTCATGGTTTATTTCTAGTCATTGAAAAAGAAACCCGTTTTGTTAATTTAAAATTTAAACCCATACGATATATTGTTACAATGTTTGTTGTGCTAATCAGCTGGGTGTTTTTTAGAGCAGAAAACATTAATAATGCCATTGCCTATATTAAAAATTTATTCAATTTTGATGGCTCAGGTTTAGATCAAATTAATCATTTTATTAGATCCAATAAAGATATTACGCACTTCGGGTTTCTGTCAATATTTATCTTAATTTTCATTCTCATTACCATTGAATTCAGTATTGAAAAACGGCATTTTTTTAAAACGTTCAATGGTCATAAATGGGTAAGATATTCAAGTTATATCATACTATTTTTACTTATTGCTTTGTTTGGAAAGTTCAGAAACCAGCAAGAATTTATTTATTTTCAATTCTGATGAAATTATATCTTAAAAATATCATGATTTTGGGTATAATACTGCTTGGTATTGCTCTTGCTTTAGATTATGGTTTTACAAAAGTATTTAAAACAGGGAAAACAGTTAAAGTTCAATGGCTTGATAAAGTAAATAACATTCATCTTGACTATGCTATTATTGGTTCATCAAGGGCATGGTGGAATATAGATGCCAACAGAATCAACTCTGAAAAAAAACTGAAAGGTTTGAATTTATCAAACAATCATTTTGGGCTAAACGAAATCTTACTCCGGTTGAAGCGATTTTATGACAATGAAAATAGTTTAGATAAGTTATTGCTGCAAATAGATTATAAATCTATATTCAGTGAATCTGGTGAATTTTCTAGTACGGTTTATAATTACCTTCCATTTATTGACGATTCTTTAACTTACAACCATTTATCTGAAAGAAATTCTGAGTGGAAGGTTTATAAATATGTCCCATTTTGGCGATATTCTGAATATAACTTCCAATGGGGTATTGAAGAACTATTGATTACAAAAATGAACTTAAGACAGACTATTTTTGATAAAGCAGGCAATTTCTTTACTGATAATTATTACCATGGAGCTTCATCATTCGAAATTGACTCTACAAAATTAATATTAAACACCGATTTGATTGAAATCATAGATTTTTGTGAGAAAAACGAAATTAATTTAGTTTGTTTTACTGCGCCTTATTATCAATTAATTCTGCATCAGAAAATTGAAACTAGATTTAATACAATTGTAGACTCACTCCAGCTAAACCATAGCAACTATGGGCTGATTTATAATTCGGATAGTACATACTTTAATGACAACACACATTTGAGTTTGAAAGGTGGAGATCGATTCACCGACCAACTCATTACAGACCATTTTTAAAAAACAACACAAATTTGATCAAAATAGAATTTTGAGCAGTAATTTTACAACAAGATGAAAATAGGAATTGTACTTTACCCAACTTATGGTGGAAGTGGCATAGTGGCCACTGAACTTGGAAAAGAATTAGCGAAAAAAGGACACGAAGTTCACTTTATAACTTATTCTCAACCTGTTCGTCTAGATATTTATCAGTCAAATATCTTCTACCATGAAGTCGCTATTTTCGACTATCCGCTTTTTGACTATCAGCCTTACGAATTGGCACTAACTAGTAAATTAGTTGATGTGACACTTCATGAAAAATTAGATATTCTACATGTTCATTACGCGATTCCTCACGCTTCGGCTGCTTACTTTGCTCAACAAATCTTAAAATCAAAAGGAATTGAAATCCCATTTATCACAACGCTTCATGGTACAGATATAACTTTAGTAGGAAAAGATCCATCATTTGAACCTGTGATTACATTCAGCATTAACAACTCCAATGCAGTAACCGTTGTTTCTGAAAGTTTGAAAAAAGATACTTACGAGCATTTTGACATTTCAAATGGTATTGAAGTTATTCCAAACTTCATAAGACATTCTAATTATAAAAAAGAATCTGAATCAATGTCAAAAAGGCAAGATTTTGCAGCAGATAATGAACGAATCATAACTCATATTTCTAATTTCAGAAAAGTCAAAAGAGTAGATGATGTTTTATTCATATTCAAGAAAATTAATTCGGTTATACCTTCTAAACTCTTATTGGTTGGTGATGGTCCAGAACGTTTACATTTAGAGCAATTATGCCGAGACCTGGATATCTGTAGTGCAGTAAGAATGGTTGGGAAAGTATCCAATGTTAGTGAAATCTTATGTCATAGTGATTTATTTATCCTACCTTCAGAAACTGAAAGTTTTGGGCTGTCTGCTCTTGAAGCATTGGCTAGTGAAGTCCCAGTGATATCAACAAATTCTGGTGGTTTACCCGAAGTCAATAAACAAGGGTATTCTGGATATCTAAGCGACGTTGGAGACATTGATGATATGGCTACAAAAGCAATTGAAATACTTGAAGATGATGTGACACTTGCAAAATTTAAAAAACAAGCTTACATGCATTCATTGAATTTCAGCATTACAGCTATATTGCCAAAATATGAGGCACTATACAATCAATTAATTGTTAAAGTATAGTGAGATTAATCTCGATCTAAGGTTAATTCAACTGAAAGGCAACTTAAGTCATCAGAAACTTCTTCAGCTGAGAATTCAATTCCTTTTTTGGTTTTTAAGGCCATAGTAATAAATCCTAAACCAGCTCCTCCTTTACTTGATATAGTTCCATTTGAAAGAACCTCCATGTACTTTTGCTTTACGGTTACAAGATCTTCATTATTTAAAAAATCCAACATTTCCTTTACTTTGCTTACGTTTTTGGTTTCAATCAAATTTCCAAACGTAATTTTATAGAAAGTTTTATGTTGAAGAATAACTAGAAACGACACTTGAGTACCATCTTCATCTTTCTCTCCGTGAAGTCGGATATTTTGTAAACCTTCGACGAGGATACTAAACATACGCTTAACAATGCCTTTTTTATCACCTGAATCTGACATTGCGTTTTCTATAGATATAGTCAGCGAATTAACCAAATCTTGAGAAAATTCACCAAAATGTGAAACCGAAATCTTACCCTCAGTATTTACCCCGTATGTACTAAAGATCTCTTGAAATCTAGCATTACATTTATCTATTATAGTAACTCCTTTTAACATGCTTTATCTACAGATATAATCAGTTCAGCGCTGAAAGTTACTAATTAATAATGAGTTTTTAGTCATTCGTCGATATTTTTATTCACAATTCAATCTTAAAATTGTTCAAAACTTAAGCCTTAATTAATTTATTTATGACTATGAAGTAATACGATTTACAATTTCACAAACGGCAGGACAAACTTCAGTATTTCGCTTTGTTAATATAATCAATTGATGCATGTTTTTCCGATCAGTATGTGGGTAACCTTTGCATGCCAATGGCCGTACCTCATAGACTTGACAAGTATTATCTTCATTTAAAAATGAGCAGGGTGAAGTTTTTAAAACATAGTCATTATCTGAATCAATCTTAAGATATTCATCTATAAATTGAACAGTTTTTACTTTTAAATGCTTTGATAATCGTTTGATATCCGTTTCTCTAAAAAATGGACTTGTTGTTTTGCAGCAATTCGCACAATCCAAACAGTTAATTTTCTTAAAAACCGATTCATGCGCATCATGAAATATGCGATCTATTGACTTCTTTTTGATCTTACTAATTGCTTTAAAGGCAATTTTTTCTTTTGCTTTATCTTTATTAAAGTCATTTAATATCTCTTTTAATTCTTGTTTCATACAATGCAGGATTATTATATTTACGCTTCAAAAGTAAAGGAATATATTTTTTTAGTATATTCAGGAATTATATTTTATTATATTTTTATATCTTGAAATGAGTAAAAAAAAATTTGATCTTATTGTCATTGGTGGAGGACCTGCAGGTTATGCAGCAGCAATGCGTTCAATCGACTTTGGAAAACGGGTTTGTCTAATTGAAAAATCTAGAGTTGGAGGAGCTGGTGTTTATCATGGTGCCTTAAGTTCAAAAACATTGTGGGAATTATCTCAACGGGTCAGAAATGTGAATCAAATGATTGAATCTACTGGAAGAGACCCATTTGAAGTATCCTGGCATGATGTTAAGAAAAATCTAGAAGAAGCTGTTTTTGAAAGAAAATTCCAGTACTCTTGCCATATTAAACTACTTAAAACACTTAGCGACGACATTTTTTATTATGTCCGTGGAATGGGTAAATTAGTAACAAATAACGAAGTTGAAGTCACTAAGAATAACGGTGAAAAAGCTATTTTATCTGCCGATAATATAATTATCGCAACGGGTAGTTCACCAAGAAAACTTCCAGATATTGAAGTAGATGAAAAGGCCATTCTTACTTCTGATGGCATTGATAATATTGAAGACTTCCCAAAAAGTTTAGTAATTGTAGGAGCTGGTGTAATCGGTTGTGAATATGCGACCATTTTTTCAAATTTTGGAAAGACCAAGGTTTATTTAATTGATCGTGCTGATCGAATTTTACCCTTTGAGGACAAAGACATCTCAGATATGGTTTCAACCAATTTAGAAGAAAATGGTGTCACCATTCACCACCAAGCACAATTAAATCGGATTGAAATTGTTGATGGAGAAGTTGAATATGAATTGATCTATCCTAATGACAAAAAAGAGGTTATCAGAGTTGAAAAGGCACTTCTGTCCGTTGGTCGCACATCCAATATTAATAATATAGGACTTGATGATGTTGGTGTCAAACGCGGTGCTAATGGGCGCTATATTGGAGATGATGACACTAGAACTAACATTCCAAACATATACGCTGTAGGTGATGCTTCTGGAAGAATTGCACTGGTAAATATGGGGGAAATTGAAGCACGTCATGCAGTTGAAAAGATTTTTGACAATAAAAAAGAACGTCTATCATATGATAATGTGTGTACAATTATGTTTCTTCAACCTGAAGTAGCTGCAGTGGGATTAAATTTGCAAGAATGTATAAAGCAAAATATCCCAGTCAAAGTTGTTAAGCTTGATTATTCTGTAATGGCAAGAGCAATTGCCATGAGAAAAACACAAGGGTTTTTCAAAATTATTGTGACTAATGATGAAAAAATGCAAATTCTAGGTATGCGTGCAGTTGGCGAACATGCTTCATCAGCTATACAAGCAGTTGCCTTGCAAATTAAAAATGGACGTGGTATTGAAGATATAGCTGAATTAGTTCACCCTCATCCTTCAATTGTAGAAGGTGTTCAAGAATGCGTTAGAATGCTCCTTAATAAATCCATTTTCAAAGCCTCTGTATTTAAAGATAAACTTGAATGCTACAGTTTGGTTGATGGCGTAAAAACTGAACTCCAAAGATTATAATTGAGACTCTACGGGTCTTCAATTTTTTGATAAATTTGAACCTCTTAAATAGAAAAAATGCTACGTTGACGTATCAAGTATTCTTAGGATATAGTTAACTTTACCTTTTTATTATTTGCTTATGACTTTTTTATCCGATAGAGTTACAAAACTTGAAGAATCAGCGACTATTGCCATGGCTCAAAAGAGTCGTGAATTACAACAACAAGGCATTGACATCATTTCTTTAAGTCTGGGGGAACCAGATTTTAATGTCCCAGATTTTATCAAAACAGCTGCAAAAGATGCCATTGACGAAAATTTCTCTAAATATACTCCTGTTCCAGGTTATTTGGAATTAAGACAAGCAGTATGTACTAAATTTAAACGAGATAATGGTCTAGACTACTCGCCAGATCAAATTGTTGTTTCAACAGGCGCTAAGCAATGTTTAATTAACACAATTTATGCACTTGTCAACGAAGGAGATGAAGTGATCATTCCTGCACCTTATTGGGTCACGTATTATGCTCAAGTAAAAATGGCTGGTGGCATCCCAGTAGTCATTAGCACTGACATAGAAAATGATTTCAAGGTAACTGCTGATCAAATTCAAAATGCCATAACGGACAAAACTAAATTAATGATATTTAGTAATCCGTGTAATCCAACCGGTTCTTCATACACAAAGTCTGAACTGAAGAGTATTGCAACAGTTGTTGCTAGTACGCCAAATTTCTATGTAATTTCAGACGAGATATACGAACATATCAATTTTGTAAGGAAGCATGAAAGTTTCGCACAATTCCCTGAAGTCTATGAACGGACTATTACGGTAAACGGACTGTCTAAAGCATTTGCAATGACTGGTTATCGATTAGGGTATATTGGTGCACCAAAAACCATTGCTCAAGCTGCTTCGAAACTCCAAGGACAATTCACTTCTGGCACTTGTTCAATTACTCAAAGGGCTGCAATCACAGCATTATTGAGTGATCCATCTGCTATTCAATATATGATTGACGCCTTTAACAACAGAAGGCTAATTATATATGACTTGTTAAAAGAAATTAAAAATATCAAGGTCAATTTGCCAGAAGGCGCCTTTTACTTTTTTATTGATGTCTCCTATTTTTTCGGTAAATCAGTTAATGGTAAAATCATAAGCTCAGCAACTGATCTAACATTATTTTTATTAAATAACGCAAATGTTGCATTAGTTACTGGTGAAGCATTTGGCAATAAAAACTGTGTAAGACTATCTTATGCATCTGATGAAGCAACAATAAGAGAAGCAGTTAGACGACTTAAAGAAGCTTTTGAAAAAATAAGTTAATGGAAGAAATAAAACGTGCATTTAAGCAATTTTCTGACAAGAAAATAATTGTTGTTGGAGATGTTATGATAGACACTTATATCGAAGGTAAAGTGACTAGAATTTCTCCTGAAGCACCTGTTCCGGTGGTAAATTTTGAAAAAAAAACACTTCATTTAGGAGGCGCTGCGAATGTTGCCTTAAATATAAAAGCGCTTGGGGCAACACCTTTTATCTGCTCAGTAATTGGAGAAGATGACAGTAGTATTCAATTTAGAAAACTCTTATCTGAGCGTCACTTATCTGACAAAGGGATCCTTAGTTCAGACCAACGCCTAACAAGTGTCAAAACAAGAATCATAGGTAATAATCAACAATTGATTAGGATTGACGAAGAACGAACAGATGATATCAACTCTATAATTGCATATAATCTAATTGAGCTGATTAAGAAAATTACTGAGCAAGAAAGCATTGATGCAATAATATTTGAAGACTACAACAAGGGAGTGCTTACCAAAGAGGTTATTCAAGCTGTAATTAGTCATGCCAATGAAAATGAAATCATTACAACAGTTGATCCAAAAATCAAGAATTTTCTGACTTATGAAAATGTAACTTTGTTTAAACCCAATTTAAAAGAACTTAAAAATGGGCTATCACTTGACTTTAATTTCCCAGATGATAAACAGGCTTTTGTAAAAGCAATTGAAACCCTTAATAGCAGAATTAATGCAACCTATACTTTTGTCACACTTTCCGATCAAGGTGTTTATCTAAAGTATAATGAAAAGGAGTATTTCATTCCTGCACATACTAGAAATATTGCTGATGTATCTGGTGCGGGCGACACGGTTATAAGCGTCGCTACCTTATGCATTATCAGCGGATTAGAACCTCATTTGATGGCGGAAATCTCGAATTTAGCAGGCGGCCTTGTTTGTGAAAAAGTAGGCGTCATATCAGTCGACAAAGAACAATTATTAAACGAAACTAATAAAGTAATAGGGTAACCATGCCAAAATCCGTTAAACCATATAATAAAGCCAATACCAGTAAAAAAGAGGAAGTAGCAGAAATGTTTAATAATATTTCGAAACGTTATGATTTCCTCAATCATTTTCTATCCTTGGGAATTGATAAAATTTGGCGGAAAAAGGCAGTGAAAATCTTAGGAGAAGTCCAGCCTAAAGTAATCTTAGACATGGCTACCGGAACTGGTGATTTCGCAATAGAATCACTAAAATTGAATCCAGAAAAAGTGATCGGTGTCGATATTTCTGAAGGTATGTTGAACGTTGGAAAAACTAAGATGATTAAGCGAAAAGTAGATCATATAATCGAAATGCAAATTGGAGATTCTGAAAATCTAAACTTTAGTGACAATACCTTTGATGGTTATACCGTAGGGTTTGGCGTTAGAAATTTTGAGAATTTACAAAACGGCTTATCAGAATTGCTGCGTGTTTTAAAACCTGGTGGACGTGGCGTTATATTGGAATTTTCTAAACCAAAAAAGTTCCCTATCAAGCAATATTACCATTTTCACTCCAAATATATCATTCCTACAATTGGTAAATCAATCTCTAAAGATAGTAGCGCTTATCAATACCTTCCAGAGTCTATTCAAGCTTTTCCTGAAGGCAAAGATTTTATTGAAATTTTTGAAAAGGTTGGTTATAAGAATTGTAGCATGAAAGCAGTTGCAGGTGGAATCGCCACCATTTATTGGGGGCAAAAATAACTTAGTTTAATCACTTTTTAGTGTTAACAACTAAGTTAACCTTCCTGCATAGCCACATGCAATCCAACTATTTTTGTTAATTAAAGTGTACAGCTTCTATGTTTGGATTAGCCATTAGAAAAAAAATTGATGAGGATAAACTTGCAAATATTTTTGTAAACTCATTGCTCGAAGTAGTTGAAAATGGATTTGAAGATGTTGCAGGAATGATTAACGACGACCCTGCTTTTGAGGTTTCTCCCAAAATTAGTGCAGCTGCATATGAGCAATTCCTATTAATTGTCATCACTGGAAACCTTGAATTCCTTCAAAGCAATACCTTACTTGAAGATTTAGAACACCTTGAAAGGTTAATCATAAATAAGTATGCCAATGTATTTGATCTAAATAATGATCAATTTGAGGATTTAATATGCGAAATGAAATCATTTATTTCTCAGGTTAATTTCCCATCAAAAAATTATCTCTATGGTATATCTAAGGCCATCTTTTTTAAATATAACCTGAACCAATTTCAGGAATCTTATTTTAAAACCATGAATACACCCAACCCATTGTTTCTAAAAAGAATGGATGATATTGTCAATAATTTTCTTTGGGATTGGGATGCCTTTTTTAAAAAGCATAAACTTCAATAAAACACACCGTTAAAAAATAAATGAAAATTATTTACAAAACCCGTTTTGTGAATCAATTTTGTGTTTAACTTTGTCTCCCGTAGTTACAAACTAACACTTTAATGTCACATTCAACCAAGTACATCTTTGTAACCGGCGGGGTTACTTCTTCTTTAGGTAAAGGAATCATATCGGCTTCATTGGCAAAATTATTGCAAGCTAGAGGGTACTCTGCCACCATACAAAAGCTTGACCCATATATCAATATTGATCCAGGAACTTTAAACCCATATGAACATGGTGAATGTTACGTTACTGATGATGGTGCCGAAACAGATTTAGATTTAGGACATTATGAGCGTTTCTTGAATTCTCCAACTTCACAAGCTAACAATGTTACTACTGGACGAATTTATCAATCGGTTATTGAAAAAGAACGTAGAGGAGAATTTTTGGGTAAAACTGTACAAGTTATCCCACACATTACAGATGAAATAAAAGAACGAATCCAGATTCTAGGCAAAAAAGGAACATTTGATTTTGTTATTACTGAAATTGGAGGAACAGTTGGTGATATTGAATCATTACCATATATTGAATCAGTAAGACAACTTGTTTGGGAATTCCCAGACGATTGTCTAGTTATTCACCTCACATTAGTGCCATACTTAGCTGCGGCTGGCGAGTTAAAAACTAAACCTACCCAACATTCTGTTAAGTCTTTGTTAGAAGTAGGTGTTCAACCTGATATTTTAGTTTGTAGAACTGAGCATGAATTAGATGAGTCTATTCGAAATAAAATTGCAAAATTTTGCAATGTTCATCCAAATGCGGTCATTCAATCTATTGATGCCAAATCAATTTATGAAGTACCATTATTAATGCAGGAGGAAAAACTTGATACGGTTGTTCTCGAAAAATTGAAATTAGATCAAAAAGGTGAACCCAATTTAAAAGAATGGAAAGCATTTTTGGACAAAGTCAAAAACCCTAAACACACAGTTAAAATAGGCCTTGTTGGCAAATATATCGAGTTAAAAGATTCTTATAAGTCAATTGTTGAAGCATTTGGTCACTCAGGTGCTTTTTATGAATGTAAGGTTGAATTGAAATGGATTCATTCTGAAACTATTTCGTCAAATTCTGTAAGAAAAGAACTTGAAGGATTAAATGGTCTTATAGTTGCGCCTGGCTTTGGCTCGAGAGGCATTGAAGGAAAAATTGCTGCAATTCAATATGTACGAGAAAATAACATCCCATTTTTAGGCATTTGTTTAGGCATGCAATGTGCTGTAATTGAATACGCAAGAAATGTATTGGGCTGGAAAGATGCACATTCATCTGAAATGAATGATAATTCGCCTCATAAAGTCATTGACTTAATGGAAGAACAGAAAAACATTACCGATATGGGAGGCACCATGAGACTAGGTGCCTATGATTGTATAGTAAGTGAAAACTCTAAGCTATTTGATGCCTATCAGGTTAAAAAAATTAGTGAACGTCACCGACACCGCTATGAATTTAACAATGCTTTTTTAAGTGATTTTGAGGCAGCAGGCATGATATCAACAGGTAAAAATCCAGAAACTGACTTAGTAGAAGTTGTGGAAATACCAAACCACCCCTGGTTTGTTGGAGTTCAATACCACCCAGAATATAAAAGTACCGTTCTAAATCCTCATCCAATTTTCAAAGCCTTTGTTAAAGCAGTGCTAGACAATAAAAAATAGCTATCCTAAAATAAAACACGTGAAATTAGTTTTACCATTAGTATTTTGTGTTGCGAGTTTATTAGGACAGGCTCAAAGCTTATATTTCCCTCCTTTAGTCACAGATAACTGGGATACTATTTCTCCAGCATCTTTAGGTTGGTGTGAAGAGAACGTTGATGAATTTTACGATTATCTTGATGACAGTAACACAAAAGCATTTATTCTATTAAAGGATGGTAAAATTGTTCTTGAAAAATACTTTGGCACTTTTTCACAAGATAGTATTTGGTATTGGGCATCAGCTGGAAAAACATTAACAGCATTTACGGTTGGGATGGCTCAGGAAGAAGGTTTTTTATCTATATCTGATACCACATCTGATTATTTAGGTAATGGTTGGACAGCTTGTACTCCATCTCAAGAAGAAAAAATTACAATTAGACATCAATTAACCATGACTTCAGGAATGAACGATTTGGTTTCAAATCCTGATTGTACCTTACCATCATGTTTGCAATATGTAAGTGATGCTGGGACTAGATGGTCATATCATAATGCCCCTTATACATTACTAAGAGAGGTTGTTGAGAGTGCCACCAACTTGGCATTAAATGCGTATGTTAATACAAGGATCAAGCAACCCACGGGCATGGATGGTTTATATCTAATGGTTGGCGATAATAATCTCTATCTTTCAACAGCAAGAAGTATGGCAAGGTTTGGTTTGTTGATTCAAAATAATGGCAACTGGGATGGAAATCAAATCATGACTGATCAAAATTATTTTAATGAGATGATTACCCCGTCTCAAGCCTTAAACCAATCTTATGGTTATTTATGGTGGTTAAATGGTCAACCATCTTTTATGGTGCCAACTTTACAAACTGTATTCCCATATTCACTTTTACCAAATGCCCCTGCAGACATTGTGGCTGCTTTAGGTAAAAACGGCCAAATGATAAATGTTTCAAATAATGAAGGGTTGGTTATGGTTAGAATGGGAAACGCACCGGATACTAATTTTGTACCTTTCTTGTTCAATGATTCAATTTGGATAAAACTAAATAATGTAATTTGTAACGGTACCAATTCTGTTTCTAAACTGAGCAACCCAGAATTTACACTTTACCCGAATCCAACAGAAAAAATATTTACTATTTCTAGCCCTTTTTTAATTCGTAAATTAAAAATTGTGAATCTTTATGGCGAGATTGTATTGAACCAATCCCATTCTTCTCATGATATAAACATTGAATCTGATCTACCTCAAGGTATTTATTTGGTGACCATATTTGGTGATAATAATTCATCTACGCAAAAATTGGTTATCAATTAGACCTTGCTCTTGCCTTAATAAAATTCTAATTTTATAATAGGGCTTTCATCAGCTAGAGCAAAAACTTATCCCCATCATTTACGCAGACAGTATTTTCAAAAATAGTTTTAGCTTCTTTTTCCAGATCTTTAGTTGAACGGTATCTCGCAGAAAAATGACCTAATAACAACTGACCTACCTCTGCCTTCTTTGCAATTTTTGCAGCTTGAAGCGCCGTCGTATGAAAGGTAGCTTTGGCACGTTCTTTATCCTGATCTAAAAAGGTAGCTTCATGGTATAAAATATCAACAGATTTAATTTGATCAGGTAAATTAATTAAGTATCTGGTATCAGTGCAAAAAGCATATGATTTTGGCTTGGATGGATCAACAGTCAATTCATTGTTTTTTATTATTTCTTTTGCCCTTACAAGATCCTCACCCCTTTTCAATTGAACAATTTCAGGAATCGTTAATTGATAATTTTCTATTAAAGTCTTATCTACTTTCCTTTCTTTTAACTTTTCTTCAAATAGAAAGCCATAACATGGTATTCTATGTTTTAAAGGAAATGCAGAAACAGTCATGATATTATCTTCAAAAATAACCGTCTTGGTTTTACTTAATAATGGATGAAAAATAAGATCATATTTTAACTTAACGTGAGTTAATTCATACTGTTTTAAAATTATTTCCTCTAACTCTGGAGGTGCATAAATATGAATTGGGTTTTCACGCCCAAGCAAATGCATTGAAGCTAACAATCCAGGTAAGCCTAGATAATGATCTCCATGTAAATGCGAAATAAAGATATATTGTAACCTTTGGAATTTAACACCAAATTTCCGAAGTTGTAGCTGAGTGGACTCGCCACAGTCTACTAGAATTCTTCGCTCATTAAAATTAAGATATTGTGCTGTGACCCCTCTATCTAATGTTGGTGTTGCAGCACCTGACCCAAGTATTTGAATAGTAATCAAAATAGCTGATATTACATTCCCGGCATGCCCATTCCTCCGCGCATACCTTTCATCTGACGCATCATGTTCATCATATTCTTTTTATTACTCATCAGATGCATCATTTTTTTAGTTTCATTAAATTGTTTTAACAATTTGTTGACTTCTTCTATTTTGTTTCCACTTCCATTTGCTATTCTCTTCTTTCTTGCACCGTTAATAATTGACGGCTCTGCCCTTTCTTTAGGAGTCATAGATTGAATAATTGCTTCAATTCCCTTAAAAGCATCATCATCAATATCAACATCTTTCATGGCCTTACCAACCCCAGGAATCATCCCCATAAGGTCTTTAACATTACCCATACCCTTGATTTTTTGCAACTGGTCGTAAAAGTCATCTAAATCAAATTTATTTTGGGCAATTTTTTTCTGTAATTTTTTAGCCTCTTTTTCGTCGTATTGTTCTTGTGCCTTTTCAACTAAAGACACAACATCACCCATACCTAAGATTCTATCTGCCATCCGAGATGGATAGAATATATCTAACGCATCCATTTTCTCACCAGTACCAACAAACTTAATTGGTTTATTAACTACGGTTTTAATAGTTAGAGCAGCACCACCTCTAGTATCTCCATCTAGTTTGGTTAAGATTACGCCATCAAAATCAATTCGATCATTAAAGGCTTTTGCAGTGTTCACTGCATCTTGACCAGTCATTGAATCAACTACAAAAAGCGTCTCGGTAGGGTTAATTGCTTTTTTGACAGCTTCGATTTCATCCATCATTTTATTATCTACCGCCAAACGACCAGCGGTATCAACAATAACAACATTAAAACCATTACTTTTAGCAAAGGCAATAGCATCTTGCGCAATTTTAACCGGATCTTTTTCTTCTCGATCCGAATAGACTTCAACGCCTAATTGTTCACCTAAAACATGAATTTGATCAATAGCTGCTGGACGATAAACATCACAGGCAACTAACAATGGATTTTTTCTCTGTTTATTTTTTAAATAATTGGCAAGCTTTCCTGAAAATGTTGTTTTACCAGAACCTTGCAATCCTGACATTAAAACAATACCAGGATTACCTTTGAAATTAATTTCAGAGTGTTCCCCTCCCATTAATACGACCAATTCTTCGTGACAAATTTTTGTCAACAATTGACCTGGTGAAACGGTTGTTAATACATCTCTTCCTAAGGCTCTCTCTTTAACTATATTTGTGAAATTTTTAGCAGTTTTGAAATTAACATCCGCATCAAGTAGTGCACGTCGCACTTCTTTAAGCGTTTCTGCAACATTTATTTCTGTAATTTGTCCATGTCCCTTAAGGACTTTGAAGGCCCTGTCAAACTTTTCACTTAAATTTTCAAACATAGTAATATGGAATTATTCTATTGGTTTGCAAAGATAGACAAAATTAGATAAAAGAGAAATGTATTAGAGATTCTAAAACCCTAAAAAAATGCAATTTTAAAACCAAAAATGTAAGTTCTAGTCATCAGAAAAAGCGTCACGAACCTTTAAGAATTCAAGTTCTTTGCCTTTATGACCAGTTACCTTTAATTCAAACGGCACTTCATCACCATTCGCTGAGACCATATCTTCGAAGGTGACAAACTCAGTATTATCACTGAAGCCAACTTCAAACTCAATCTTGACAACATCATAATCTGAGGTGTTTTTTAATTCTCCTGAGATAACCCATTTACCAAATACATTTTTTTTATGATCAAAATTGAGAATTTTTATTGTGCCAGGATCTACAGATTCAACATTATCAGCTTCTGTCAAACCACTTTCATTAGTTTTATCCCTTCCCATCAACAAGATGATAATTCCTAACAATAACACTAATCCTAATATTAGAACTATAATTTTCTTCTGCATGACATAACGATATTTAACAAAAATAAAAAAACAAACGTAAGTCACTTAAAGTATATTCCAATTTTTTTATTGTTCTATTTCACCTAAACTAAAAACGGAACCACCATTTTCGGACATCATCACCTGCGCATCATGATTTGACCTTAAGGAATTATGCATAGCATTTAAATCCCATTTATTTGGTGTTTTAAACCATTCAGCTAAATCCATCTGAATTTCAATAACTGTTGTATTAGTTAACTCAAAATCAGAATTTGGTATCTTTACATTAAAAAAATTTGGTTGAAAAACCCCTGTTTGAGATTTTGTAGCACTCCCATTATGGTACAAGTATTCTGTAATGTCTCCATTTGAATCAACAAATTTCCCTTCTAATTTCAACTGATGATAACCTCCTCCAATAACATCTGGCCAAGACCAATCTAGTGCATCTAAACCTGAATATGCATTGCTAATATTATCCATTCCATTCAAACCAAAGGTGAACCCAACAGCAGTATATTCTACAGGATCTAATGGTCGATCAATATCCCTAATTAGCGAAGCTGAATTTTCTAGATCAATAAAAATAATATTATCAAAAGCTTCAGTAGTTCCATCCTTTTTGTAAAACGTTAGTTGAGAAATTAAATATTGTAACTTGTTAATGCTCAATAATTCTCCGTTAGCATTAGTGTAAATTAGTGTATCATAGTCTTCAACAGTTAGATTAGCTCCATTAAAATTATGCGTGAATTTTATAGTGACATCTTGCTGGTATTTGCACGAACCATCATCTTTTTTTGCTTTCTCGTTATAATTTACTGCAAGTTCATCCATGCAACCCTTTCTACAAGATATTATTGCAATAATAACCATTACAATAATGAGAAATCTTAGACTATTTGTTTTCATTCTTCTAATTTACAATTCTTTAACCCAATTCAATATTTTCACTAAAACTATTCCATTATCCAAATATAAAAAAGTAATAAACCTTTAATTTGATAGTAATATTCCAAAAATTTGTCAAAATCAACCAAATATATATATAAATCTAGCCATTGAAAGTTCCAATCAGTAATGATAACGCAATTTCCATATGTAAAGCATCACAATATTCTAAATAAATCTATTTTTTATTAAAAAATCTACCTTCATTTATTTAATTATCGTAATATTGCAATATAATTATGGGGATAACAAAAACGACATTGTATTCAATTGAACAGAATGAAATGGCCAGTTTACTAAAAGCTTTGGCTCATCCTGCGAGAATTGCTATTCTTCAACATTTACTAAAAGCAAACGCTTGTATAAACGGAGAATTGGTTGCCGAATTGGGTTTGGCTCAGGCTACAATCAGTCAACACCTTACAGAATTAAAATCTATTGGTATAATTCAAGGTACAGTTGAAGGCGCAAGTATGAATTACTGCATTAATCCTGAACAATGGCAAAATATTCAGATTCTTTTTAATGATTTTTTTAATCTCTATCAAAATAATCAATCAGCAAATTGTTGCTAAATAAAATAAATATATGACACTTTCAGAAATCAAAATTCATCTTGAAAAGATGAGCACCTTAAATTTCATTTTACCTAATGGGACTTTTGTACCTAAACATTTTCATGTGACTGAAGTTGGTGCAATTACCAAAAAATTTATTGATTGTGGTGGAACTATAAGAGAAGAAAAGGTTGTTAATTTTCAATTGTGGGAAGCCAACGACTTTGACCACCGCTTGGCACCGCAAAAATTACTTGATATTATAAAATTATCAGAAGATAAATTAGGGCTTGAAAATGGTGAGATCGAAGTTGAATATCAATCGGACACTATTGGAAAATATGGAATCGACTTTGATGGAACAAACTTTCTTTTAATTGCGAAACAAACTGCATGCTTAGCACCTGATAATTGCGGTATTCCAGTAGAACAATTAGTCTCAACCTCTAATTCAACTTGTACACCAGGTTCAGGTTGTTGCTAAATATAACTAAAGATGGTATTATCAAATTTCATCCAAAATATCCTCAATTCAACCAATAATATTTCGATCGAAAGACAAGAAAACCTAAATATTTTAGTGGATTATATCGATAAAAATATTAATGGAACAAATATTCCTTTGATTTTCATTTGTACGCATAATTCTAGACGAAGTTTTTTCACACAAGTTTGGGCTAAAGTAGCGGCAGATTATTTTGGATTTAATCAAATTGCGGTCTACTCTGGTGGAACTAGCGAAACAGAGATTTACAAAGAAACAATAAATGCATTAAGTGCTGTCGGCTTAAAGATCATTAAACTAACTGAAAACAACAATCCCATCTACGCTGTCAAGTACCATCCGCAAAAGTATCCTATTATCGGATTTTCGAAAATTTTTGATCATCCTTTTAATCCCAAAGAGCGATTTGCAGCTATTATGACTTGTGGTAATGCAGATGCAAACTGCCCTTATATTCCAGAAGCTTCCGCTCGCATTTCATTAACATATATTGATCCAAAGCAGTCAGACGGTACGCCCCAAGAAACACAAACCTATTTAGATAAATCGGCAGAAATAGCGGCTGAAATGTTTTATGTCTTTAAACAAATAAAAAATAATGAGCAACGATAATAAAATTGGTTTTTTTGAAAAGTACCTGACCATTTGGGTACTATTGTGCATTATAGCTGGCGTTATCTTAGGTTACGCAACAGGAGATGACATCAAAATTCTAAGTGATTGGAATATTTCAACAGTTAATGTTCCTGTAGCAATATTAGTTTGGCTGATGATTTATCCAATGATGGTTCAAATAGATTTTTCATCCATAAAGCACTTTTCTAAAAATTGGAAAGGTCTAAGTTTAACTGTCGTCGTTAATTGGTTAATTAAACCATTTACAATGGCCATTTTTGGTTATATCTTCTTCTACAAATTATATCAATCATGGATTTCACCTGAAGATGCTGAACAATATCTTGCAGGTGCAATTTTGTTAGGTGCAGCTCCTTGTACTGCAATGGTTTTTGTATGGTCTTATTTGACTAAAGGAGACGCCAATTACACACTTATTCAAGTATCAGTGAATGACTTAATCTTATTAGTTGCATTTATTCCAATCATTAGTATTCTCTTTAATTTTTTTGGTATTAATGTAGGACAAGGAGTCGGAGTACCATATGATACTCTAATTACTTCAGTAATTGTTTTCGTCCTAATTCCATTAATAGCAGGCTACATTTCCAACCGGATTTTGATTAAATTTAAAGGTGAAGATTGGTTTAAAAATGTATTCTTAAAAATGTTAAAACCTATTTCTATATTAGCCTTACTGACTACCTTAATTTTATTGTTTGCGTTCCAAGGAAATAAAATATTGAATGAACCACTTGCAATTCTTTTAATTGCAATTCCCTTAACGCTTCAAACTTATTTTATCTTTTTCATCAGTTGGTTTGCTGGTAAATTTTTGAAATTAAGCCATCAGATCTGTGCACCTTCTGCTATGATAGGCGCCAGTAACTTTTTTGAACTTGCTGTAGCAGTAGCAATTGCGCTTTTTGGTCTTGATTCGGGCGCTTCATTAACAACAGTTGTTGGTGTTTTAATTGAAGTACCAATAATGTTATCGCTTGTTGCATACGCTAATAAAAAAAGGTATTGATCAAAAAAATCAGCCGAAACAGATTTGTTTCGGCTGAATTAATGCTAAAATTAATTTAGCATTTTGGGGATGATCCTTAATTCTCTGAATCTAGCAATCTCTTTTAATTGGACAATAGTCTTGGTGCAAATTTTATTGAAAATTCAAGTCCACCATAACCATTATTATAGTTATTTAAACTTGATGTTGTAATATCGTATGACATCATAAATGTCAAGTTTTTATACTCTATTCCAGCACCCAATACCAAGGCATCTTTAACTCGATAATAAACTGCACCTAATACGCGAGTATTGGTTTTTCTCTCATATAAATATTCTATTTCCCCACCAAAATAATACTCACTGGCTTTGCCTTGCCACATTTCTCTTGTTTTCAATGAAACGGTATAGTCTGGGTTGATTTTATAGACTGCACCACCATGTAACACAAAACGTCTTGGTAGTCTTGATGGATCAACAGTAGATTCTATAAATTGGTTTTTCGGACTTGTAATGTGATACAAAGAAAAGCCAGCAAATAGCCTTAAATCGTCAACACCTCCATACTCATAATACAACCCAAGATTAATTTCAGGCATGAATTTACTAAAGCGATCAAAAGTTTCCATACTTGCTAAGTCTGTATTAAATCCGCCTCCGTCATATTGGTTATTAAATGTCAATTCTTTGTCATTAATGTTTTTATTTATAAAACCAGCCTGAAGACCACTTGTTAGAATATGTATATCTTGATCAGGTTTAGTGATTCTATATGCCCCAGATATGACTAAATTAAATTCATTATAGATTTTTGCACCATCATAATTTGTCATATATGCACCAATACCCCAGCGGTCATTTTTTAATGGCATTTCATAACTCAAACTAAATGTTGAGAAAGGTTTAACTGACAATGCACGCCACTGGTTTCGATAGATTGCACCAGACTTGTAAGCATAATCTTTGAACATTCCTGTCAATGCAGGGTTCAATCTTACTGGAAGTACATCAAATTGAGAAAAATGATAATCTTGCGCCATTCCTTTATTACTAGAAAAGGCAAGAACAAATGTCAGAATTATTACTAATGTATTTTTCATAATAGTCTTTTTAAGCCGTTATTTTATAATTGATACACTTCCAGTAAACTCATAAGTTTTACCATCTATAGTTGTTGCACTAACAGTATATACATAATCGCCAACCGGCATTAATTTATTTTTCCAATTACCATCCCAACCTATTTCGGGATCATCTGATTCAAAAATTAGATTTCCCCAGTTGTTATAAACCTTTAATTCTACTGCTGTAAATGGTCCTCCTCTTACTAATAAAATATCATTTTCACCATCTCCATTTGGAGAAAACCCAGACGGAACAGCTGGAGGGAATACATCATTGTCATTTACCTCCATAACCTTAGTTATGGTATCAGAGCAGCCCAATTCACTGACAACAATGTGTTCTAGAATATAGGTTCCTGAGCTCGTATAAGTATAAACAGGATTTTTCTCGGTTATAATAAATGAACCATCTCCAAAATTCCAACTGTAGTCAACTGCATTTGCAGACAAATCTGTAAAAGCAACCGGATCATCAACATTAATCTCAAGAGGATCATGATTAAATGCTGCCGTAGGACCTTCATTTATAATGACAGAGTTTAGGACACTTTCCTCACATCCAAGGCTAGATATTACTGTTAATCTAACATCATAAATGCCACTTATATCATATATATGAATAGGGTTTTGTGAGAGTGAAGAATCTCCATCTCCGAATTCCCATAACCAATCAGTAATAGTTCCCACAAGAACTTCTGTTGTATCAACAAAGAATATTGGCATATCATTACACGTTTCATTATAACTAAACCCAATAACTACTGGATTAATTACATTCACATCTAAGGTATCCGAAACCTGATCGCATACAAGGGAACTGGTAGTGGTAAAGTATAACTTAAATGTGCCATTAGAAATATCAAATACACTGGGTTTATACGACGCATTTGGATCATTTATTGATGGAGAAAAAGTTCCAGAACCAGTTGAACCCCATTCACCGGTAGTTGCATTTGTCATGATAGCTGACACAAGGATTGAATCAGTATTTGAACAAATGTTTTTATCGCTACCAACAGAAATCATTGGCACAGGTTCAATTACAATTGAAACAGTATCTTTTCCAGCCAAACAACCACCATTATTAGTTGATGTCAATACTAAATCAACTATGCCATTTAGCGAATCTGTTGGAGACGGAATGTAAGCTGTATTTAAAACCGTATCTGAAGGCACAAAAGAACCAGCCCCTAAAGTTTGCCACAAACCAGTTGTACTTCCACCGCTTACAAAGCCAGCTAAATTAACTTGACCATTGTTAGCACAAATTATTTGATCTGCTCCAGCATTAGTATAAACCGAATTACCGAAAGTCAAGATTATCGTATCAGTTTCAGCTAAACATGATCCGTTATTTATTGATGTTAAAATTAATGTAACCGACCCAATGGTAGTATCTGCTACACTAAAATGATATTCTACATTTAATAGACTGTCATTAGGCGCGAAGCTTCCAGTTCCTAATGTTGACCAAACACCAGTTGTTGATCCGTTCATAACATTACCTTGAATCAAAGCATAGTCTGAGGTAGAACAGACCTGCTGGTCTGGTCCCGCATTAACCACAATTCCGGTTGAGATAGAAATAAATGTTGAATCAATGACTGCATTACATGTCCCATTTCCAGTTGATGTTAGGTATAAATACACACCTCCACTAGTGATATCTCCTGCACTAGCATTATAAGTCATAGATAAACTTGTATTTGATGGACTAAACGTTCCCGTTCCTGAGGTGGACCATATTCCACCTGCAGCTATTGAAACTGTTCCAACAACACCAATTGCAGGATTGGACCCACATATTGATAAATCAGGTCCAGCATCAACTACAGGAGCAGGAGTAAAAGTAACACTTATAAAATCTGTTGCAATATTACAACTGTTTGTTGCCGTAAGAATTAAACTTACCCCTCCTAAGCTAATATCGCCTGCACTTGGAATATAACTTGCATTCAAATCAGTATTGGATGGTGAAAAACCACCAGTCCCCGAAGTTGTCCATACACCATTTGTGGCCCCTCCTGTAATAGTTCCATTTAGAGCTACAGTCCCATTATTTTCGCATAAAATTTGATCAGTACCAGCATCTGCCACACCACTAGGAAAAATATTGATCAGAACTGTATCAACCTCAACTAAACAATTACCAATATTAGTTGAAGTCAAATATAAGGTCACACTTTGATTCAAAGAATCTGCAGAACTTGCCAAATAGGTTGCATTTAAATCACTTGTTGATGGGCTAAATGAGCCAGTTCCCAATGTTCCCCATACTCCAGTTGTACTTGCACCAGTAACAGAACCAATTAACGCCACACTTAAATTAGTACCACATACCGTTTGGTCAGGTCCTGCGTTAACAATTGGCGCTGGAGTAAAGGTAATTGTTATTGCGTCGGTTCCAGAGTTACAGCTATTAGCTGTTAAAATTAGATCAACTGAACCATTTGCAACATCAAATGCACTAGGAATATAAACGGCATTCAATGTAGAATCATTTGGTGTAAAAACACCTGTTCCTGTTGATGACCAAACACCTCCAACCGCACCACCAGAAATCACACCTGATAAGCTAATATTTGCATTGTTCCCACACACTGTTTGATCTGATCCAGCATCCGCAAATCCTGCTGGAAGAACGGTTATAATCATATCATCATTTATTGGCAGACAAGAACCATTGTTAGTTGATGTAAGCGTCAAAGTTACTGATCCGCTAATTGAATCTGCAGCGCTAGCAACATAAGACGCATTTAAACTTGTATTGTTTGGCACAAATATACCAGTTCCTGAAGACGACCATACTCCAGTATTTGTAACTCCGGCAATTGATCCAGAAAGACCAACTGTTAAATTATCAACACAAATAGTTTGATCAGCTCCTGCATTAACAGTTGGGTTTGGTGTTATAGTAATATCTACATCATCAATTTCAACATTACAATTTCCAACACCTGTTGTTGTTAAAGTAAGATTAGCTGAACCCGCTATTATTTCAGAACTAGACGGCGTATATACTGCTCCTAGATCAGTATTTGAAGGATTATAAGTACCTCCTCCTCCACTCCAAACACCACCTGTGGCTACAGAAACAATTCCTGCCAAAGTAGCATCCGGATTGTTCTCACAAACTGTGATATCTAATCCTGCATCTGCCGAAGGTGGAGGCGTAAATGTAATTGTCATGTCATCAAACTCAGGATTACAATTATTATTTCCTGTAGTTGTTAACGTAATCGTTACAGAACCTAAAGCAATTTCTGAGGCAGAAGGTGAATAGACAGCATTTAAATCATTATTATTGGGTGTAAACACACCTAAACCACCTGACCATTGACCACCTGAGGCAATAGTTACCGATCCATTTAGCGTAACATCTGCATTATTACCACAAACAGTTTGATCTGCGCCTGCATTTGCCGTTGGTGCATCTGTAATAGTAATCGTGGTATTATCAATCGTTGCAGTACAAGGTCCGTTTCCAGTTGTAGATAAAGTCAATGTAGCTGTCCCCGCGGTTATTTCAGACGGAGAGGGCGTATAAACAGCGTTTAAATCAGTAGTTGATGCATTAAAAGTACCTCCTCCTCCACTCCAAATACCACCAGTTGCATTTTGAACACTTCCAGCTAGATTAACATTTGCATTATTAACACAAGAAGTTAAATTCGGACCAGCATTAGCAATTGGTGAAGGATTAATCGTGATTATAATATCATCTGTCTCTACAAGACAATTTCCATTTCCAGTAGTTTCCAGAGTTAGAGTTACTGTTCCAGCTGTAATCTCACTAGCACTAGGCGTATATACTGTTGTTAGAACATTATTCCCTGGAGCATAGGTTCCAGCTCCTCCTAACCAAACACCTCCAGTTGCAACTGTTACTGCTCCAGTTAAAGCCACATCTGGGCTATTTTCGCAAACGTCAACATCTATTCCTGCATCAACAGTCGGTCCGCCTGTGAATGTAATGGTAACATCATCAGTCTCAGGATTACAATTACCATTACCGGTTGAGGCTAATGTTAAAGTGATACTTCCAGAAGCTATTTCCGCAAGTGTTGGGGTATAAACAGCATTCAAGGTGGCATTATCTGGTGTAAATATTCCTAAACCACCAGTCCACACGCCTCCAGTTGCAACTGTCACACTACCGCTTAAAGTAATGTCAGCATTATTTTCACATTTGGTTTGATCCGGACCCGCATTAACGACAGGCTCAGGCGTATAAGTTAAAGTTACATTATCCAAAACTGCATTACAGTTTCCATTACCAACAGACGTTAAAGTTAATCCAATATTACCTAATGCCAATTCTCCAGCCGTAGGCGTATAAACGGCATTCAATGCATTAACATTCGGAGAAAATGTTCCTCCTCCTCCAGACCAAATACCGCCTGTAGAAATTGTTACTGCCCCTCCTAATGTAATATCTGGATTATTCAAACAAGCCGATTGGTTTGCTCCAGCATCAACAACCGGTGGATCAGTAAAAGTAATTTGAATGATGTCTGTTTCAACGTTACAAATTCCATTACCTGTTGATTCCACTGTTAGATTAACTACTCCAGCTAAAATTTCTCCTGCGGTTGGTGCATAACTTGTAACTAAGGATGTATTATTTGGTGTATAACTTCCAGCACCTCCACTCCACAGTCCGCCTGAAGAAATTGTTACAGCACCATTTAAATTGACAGCTGAATTATTCTCACAAACTGAAACATCAATACCTGCATCAATGGTTGGTGCTGGTGTTATACTTAATACCATTTGATCCTGAACAGGAGTACAATTACCAGTAGAAGTTAAGAACAAGGTGACCGACCCTGCAGAAATATCTGCCAAACTTGGGACATATTCTGCATTCAAGTCTGTATCACTTGGTAAAAATTGTCCTGATCCAGAACTTGTCCAAATTCCAGTAGTTGTTCCTCCACTAATAGTAGCAGCCAATTGAGCAGTGTCATTTGCACATACTGTAATATCAACGCCAGGGTCCAATAAAATTTCAGCTGCAAATTCTGAAAAGAATCCATATCTACAACCGGTGGATGCCCCACCATTAACAATAGCTAAGGTAAACACATCACTGGTATTACTAACAAGATGTGCAGCGTTGACGGGTATTTCAGTGGTATTAAACTGAATTTGAGCAGCCATCCAGACACCGGCGGTTCCTGGAACAGCCTGAAAAGAAGAGGCATTAATAGTTGCGGTTCCGCTCCCACTAACTACAAAATCATCTTCGCTACCTGCCCGAACCATTATATTAAGATAAAATGCCTCTGAAGTAGATCTAATAATACTAATTTGTTCCGACCCAGCACAACCTAACGGTGGTAAAACAGCTTGCCCTTCCTCACAACCAAAGCCAGTAACATGCGTAATATAAGCTGGTTGTGAAGTCACCATATAAACACTATTATCAGTAGAAGATGCTAAATAATCCATATCATATCTATAGGTTTGACCAGCAAATAATGTCACAGTAGGAGTTGTTGCACCATCAATATAGAGATGAGTATTATTCTGAGTGGCTAAAATGAAAGCACTCTCGTCGCCAGTTGCATTTAATTGACCCTTAACCGCAATATATTCTGTTCCAACTATTCCAACAGGAACAATTTGATCCCCAAGTAAATCGTAGCATCCTCCAGAAGGGTTATGATTAGAATCATCTTTAATTGTAATTGCAACATCTTTATCACTAATTACTACAGCTCCAGATGGATGATTTTCTGGAATCGTATAAATCGGCTCATTACTTCCTCTATAAGCGAAAAATTCTAAAGTCTGATCAGTATTACCACAAGAATAAGTTTCCCCTTGCTGAAGTACAACTGAATAAGATGTTAAGGCGTTAAAGCCATCAACGTCAACAGGTGAATACAGCGTAACCGTTGTATTATCTTCTGTTGCTACAATATCAAAGGAGGCATATGCTAAATTTGGAGATGAATAGGTATCATGATTCCAAAACGCATCATGTTTATGCAGCGGAATATAAAACTCTTGACCTAATGAAGACTTTCCTTTTAATGAAAAAATATCAGCATTATTGGTATTACTTACCTCATAGTAAGCAGTTATAGTATCCGTAGCTACAATTCTTAGTCCAGTTGTTAATATAGTGTTTGTTGGTGCCGTCTCTAACATAGCGACAAAAGCCGTTAAATCCTCTTGATGAGATACATTCGGTCCTAGATTTAGTACTATTGGTGTAAAAGCACCATTTGCTGGCTGATCAATCGTGACCAAAGCTGAATCATTAAACGTTGAAATGTTTAAGTATATAGGAACGCCACCAGGAGAATTGTGTGAAAATGTTACATCAGGAGGGGCAAACCAAAACTCCGTTCCGGATTGTGCTGTTAGACCTAAGATAGAAAACAAATAACAAATTAAGGCAAGTATCTTGCATTTCATAATAACACAGATTTTGAAGTAAATAAGGCATAAATTTATTGTTTAGCCTCACTAAAAATTACGATAAAAATTTATAAAAGTTTTAAAATAACGACATTAAAGTGTCATTTTTTCGACCAATCCTATAAAATAGACTTTTAATGAATGTATTATGAGAGCAAATACTTTAATGAAATATTCATATCCCTACAGAGGTCTTTTCTATTTTAAACAAAAAACTAATTACTACAGTTTTAAACTCAACAATTCTGCTTTGTATTTTAAAAAAAAGAAGTGTTAATTTCTTTTGCAATAGTATTACTATTATATTTGCACTAGGACATATACTATGGAGAACCTACAAATTCATATTAAAATTGGTGCTGAGTTCTATCTTAAGGATCCAGATTCTACAGATTTGGGAAAGCGGATTATTTCTGAAAGCATTGAACTTATTGAACAATTGGGGTTTGAAGCTTTTACTTTTAAAAAATTGGGATTGACTATCGGTTCACCAGAAAGTTCTATTTATCGATATTTCCAAAGCAAGCAACATTTATTAATCTATTTAATTTGCTGGTATTGGAGTTGGCTAGAATATAAAATTGTATTTGGCATTCATAATATTCAATCAAAGAAATTAAAATTAGAAACGGCCTTAAACACATTGACTCAACCGATAGAAGTAGATCATCAATTTGCTCACATTAACGAAATGGCTTTGAATAAAATTGTTATTGCGGAATCAACCAAAGTGTTTCACACCAAAGCAATTGATGAAGAAAATGAAAAGGGCTATTTTAAGGTTTACAAACGATTGGTTCAGAGAATTTCCAACATAATTATTGAGCTAAACCCTAAGTATCGTTATCCACATATGCTAGTATCTACTGTAATTGAAGGTGTACATCAACAAACCTATTTTGCGGAACATTTACCTTCTCTGACTGATCATTCTGAAGAGAAAAATTGCATTACCACATTTTATCATCAATTAGTTTTTAACGCCATACTTAAATGAATACGCCACAATCATATCACTATTATTCTAAATATTTGATTGTATTCCAAACAGTTTTATTGTCAGCACTTGTATTTATAATTGTTGCCAAATCTGTTGTTATTTTTGTAGATCAAAACAACGGAGATTTAACTGAATTATATGAAATTGAAGAAGAAGATCCTTCTGGAGAAAACAACGAAACTAAACTTGACAGTGAGGCAGTTAAATTCCTAAATTTAAATGAATCTGTTACTTTGCAAGGTGAATTTGACAAAGCCCATTTTCACCATTTTTTAATTGACTACCAATGTATATATAGTTCAATTAAACTACCTCCTCCTGAACAGACGGCGGTGTAATACATCCATTTTTTTGGGTTTAAATTCAGCCCAAAATTATCTCTCAATTTTTAATTTAAAACAAAGTCATTATGGTTCTTTAATAGCGACAGCCCATAATGCACAATACATTCAAAATGAAAACAAAACAAAAATTTAACCCATTTGGGTCAATCAAAAACGACTTTCCTGCAAGTATTGTAGTCTTTCTTGTAGCGCTTCCCCTATGTCTTGGAATTGCCTTGGCTTCTGGTGCACCATTATTCTCTGGAATAATTGCTGGAGTTGTTGGTGGAATTATAGTTGGATCAATTAGTGGTTCTCCATTAGGTGTGTCAGGACCAGCAGCTGGTTTGGCTGTAATAGTTGCTGAAGCTATTAAAGAGTTAGGAACTAACGAAGCTGGTGATTTTGATATGATGATCGGATTTCAAGCCTTTTTAGTTGCTGGACTAATCGCCGGAATAATCCAAATTATTCTTGGTATTGCAAGAGCTGGAATTATCGGTTATTACTTTCCTTCCTCAGTTATCAAAGGAATGTTAGCTGGAATTGGAATTACCCTAATTTTAAAACAAATTCCTCATGCACTTGGCTGGGATAAAAATGTTGAAGGAGATTGGGCATTTTTTCAAACAGATGGTCATAATACCTTTTCAGAAATTCTATATGCTTTCCAAAACCCTACTGCTGGTGCCATAATTATTACAGTAGTCTCTTTATTAATTTTAATTTTATTCCAACAAAAATTTATCAAGAAAAATAAAATTTTAAATATTATTCCAGGACCACTGATTGCTGTTATGGGAGGGATATTAATAAATGAAATTTTCAAACTTTACTTCCCAGAATTGATTTTAATAAACGAAACTGAAGTAGTTAATGATTTGGTTCGGGAGAATAACCATTTGGTTAATATTAAATCTGCGGATGCCAATCTACCCTACTATGGTTTATTTACTTTCCCCGACTGGAGTATACTTTCAAATCCTAGAATATATCTCATTGGTGTTACTATGACTGTTGTAGCTAGTCTTGAAACATTATTATGTGTAGAGGCAACAGATAAACTTGATCCGCAAAAAAGGGTCACTCCAACTAACCGAGAGTTATATGCGCAAGGAACAGGAAATATAGTTTCTTCATTGATTGGAGGATTGCCAGTTACACAGGTAATTGTAAGAAGTTCTGCAAATATCAATACAGGCGGAAAAACTAAAATGTCAGCTATTCTACATGGTGTTTTCTTAGCAACATTTGTGCTGTTATTACCTTGGTTGTTAAACAAAATTCCTTTATCCTGCCTGGCGGCTATTTTATTACTTGTTGGATATAAATTAGCAAGTGTTAATTTATTTAGAACAATGTATAAACAAGGTTTAGGTCAACTAATACCTTTTGTAGTCACAATTGCTGGAATTATTTTTATTGACCTTTTATGGGGAATTGGTTTAGGACTAGTAATTGCAGTGTTCATTATTTTAAGAAATAATTTTAAAATACCTTATGAAATAACAACCGAATCTTCAAAAGATGTACACGACTACAATATTGTCTTATCTGAGGATGTAACATTTTTAAACAAGGCATCTATCTTAAAAACTTTAGATGAGTTATCTGACAATAGCAATGTTACTATTGATGCTTCTGGCACTCGGTTTATCCATTTTGATGTGAAAGAAATTATTGAAGCTTTCATAATCAATTCAAAAACAAGAAACATTAATGTCAAATTAATTGCCTTTCATCCTGAAAGTCAAGAAACTCCAATTCAACACTTTTCAATTAACAAATAATAAACATTATGACAACTTATACAAAAGAAGCACAACAAGCCTTAAGCCCCAAAGAGATTAAAGAAATTTTACAGATTGGTAACCAAAGATTTACAGACAATCTTAAAATGAATCGTAATTTAAAGTTACAAGTTAAAGAAACAAGTGAAGGTCAAAATCCAATAGCTGTAGTTTTAGGCTGCATTGATTCAAGGGTACCTGCCGAGACTATTTTTGATCAAGGAATCGGTGATATTTTCAATGCAAGAGTAGCTGGAAACATTGTAAATGAAGATATTTTAGGTTCTATTGAATACGGCTGTAAAGTAGCGGGGTCTAAATTAGTTCTGGTTTTAGGACATACCAAATGTGGTGCGGTAACTTCTGCCTGCAAACATGTTGAATTAGGAAATATTACGGCTTTACTTAATAAAATTCAGCCTGCTGTTAAAGCTGTTATTCCAGATGGCAGTGAGTTAACACAAGATTTAATAGAATCAGTTGCAGAAAAAAATGTTTTTTTAACGATTGACCGGATCCGAAAAGAAAGTCCAATTCTGAACGAGATGGAACAAAATGGAGAAATCATAATTGTAGGTGGTATATACGCTGTTGAGACTGGAAAAGTGACATTTTTATAAATATTACATTATAAACTTTTTTTTTCTAAAAGCACTCTAAATCATTAGGGTGCTTTTTTTATTATAAAAAAATCTTCTCTAGAAATCAATAAAAAAACCTACTTTAGAACATCCAAATAAAAAGATTCTAAATACATGGCAAAATTATTTGATTTCAGCAATTTTAAGGGAGATTTATTTGGAGGATTGACCGCAGGAATTGTTGCATTGCCACTCGCCCTTGCTTTTGGTGTAAGTTCCGGGTTAGGTCCTAGCGCAGGACTTTATGGCGCAATCTTTATTAGTTTTTTTGCTGCCCTATTTGGCGGTACAAATACTCAAATTTCTGGACCAACTGCCCCTATGACAGCTGTTAGTATGGTCATCATTGCTGGAATGATAGCAGCATTTGATGGTGATCCTCTTAAAGCTTTACCAGCAATCTTAACCGTTTTTTTACTAGCTGGATTCATGCAAATTGTTCTAGGCATTATGGGACTTGGAAAATATATTAAATATATTCCGTATCCTGTTGTTTCAGGATTTATGACTGCAATTGGTGTCATTATTCTAATCACTCAAATTCTACCTTCTTTAGGATATTACCCAAAAGAGGACACAGCATATGTTGAACAATTTAAACCTCACGCCGAGGAAGTCATTTTAGAAAAAATATTAAAAGAAGAAGAAGGCGAAGGGATTTTAGTTTTGGAAGATTTTCAAGAAACTATAAAACGTGCACACGCCACTCCTGACAGTGTTGTAACTAAAGAATCAATGATTTTAGCCGGAGATGATTCTGGCGGTGTTACGGGAGCCTTTAGAGTATTACCTAGAGCAATAAACCAAATCAAATGGCTTGAAGTTCTATTAGCTTTAGGTACAATTTTTATTATCTATGGTTTTAAACGCATCACTAAAGTTGTACCCAGCACTTTGGTAGCGCTTGTAGTCATGTCTGGAATTGCTTATGGTTTTGATTTAGCTTATCATCCCATAGATAAGATTCCAGAGGGCTTACCCCAAATTAATTTTAAAATCTTCTCTAGCTTTAGCTTTAACACTATTTCACCATATATTTTTACTGCTTTGACCTTAGCTCTATTAGGTGCAATTGATTCTCTTTTGACTTCAGTAGTTGCGGATAATATGACCAAAACTAAACATAAACCAAATCAAGAGTTAATTGGTCAAGGAATCGGGAATAGTATAGCATCACTTTTCGGTGGAATTCCAGGAGCAGGTGCAACCATTAGAACGGTCGTAAACATCAATGCCGGTGGCAAAACCAGATTGTCAGGTATGCTTGCTGGTATTTTACTGCTTATCATATTATTATTTTTAGGACCGATAGCTTCAAAAATTCCCGCAGCTGTTTTATCTGGGATCTTAATTACAGTTGGAATTGGTGTTATGGATTATAAAGGCCTTAAGGCTATTCCAAGTTTGCCTAAGGATATTAAACTTGGTCCGATTAAGCTGAGTTCTGAGGTTTTGATCATGTTAGTTGTATTAGGCCTTTCAACTTTTTGGAATTTAATCTATGCCGTAGGGATAGGTTTAGTCATAGCATCACTTATGTTTATGAAAAAAATTGGTGATATCACTTCTAAATCCTCCGGCGTTAAAAATTTACTTGAAGAAAAAGCCTGGAAAGATGAAAAAGATTTTCCAGAAAACCTTAAAGAGGAAGTTTTTATCAAGCATATTCATGGACCATTATTCTTTGGTTCAACTTCAGATTTTCAGCAATTGGCTAAACAAATTCCAGAGAGCGCTTCTGTCGTAATCATCAGAGCTGATCGTATGAATTATATGGATCAATCTGGACTCTATGCAATTGAAGATATTCTAGTGGACTTAGTCAAAGATGACATTACCGTGTTATTTATCTGTATTCCAGACCAGCCTAGATTAATGATGGAACGTATAGACATTATTCCAGACCTTATCCCAACGGAACAGATTTTTGACAACTATAAAGATTGTTTAAACTGGGTTAAAGAAAATGTGGAAGATCAAAATGTCAAAACTAGCTAATTGCTTCTGCTATAGAATTTGCTCAATTTCACTGATTTGAGTAGAAATTACAAAAGTACCAATGTGAACCTTTAATCTTTTACCCTTTATTTCATGTATAGTTCCTGCTTTGGATTGATTTTTTAATTTCACTAAATCCCCTATTTCCAGAATTTTTCTCAGTGTTTGTTTTGGTTTGTCGACCTTATCAATTGTTGGTTCAACCTTTTCTACGATTAGTTCTGTATTCGAATCATGTTTGGGTAGCTGAGGAAGTTTTAATTTTTGATTTAATTCAACAGGCTTAGACTTTGCCAAAACTTTAGATTTTTCAATAGCAATCATTTTTTTTATGGCTTCGTTTAGTGCTTTATTTGTCTTATGTTGTTTAAATTTTTTTATGAGTTCATATATCTTTTTTCCGGTATTCACAAATTTATTCTGCTGCTCAACGTACTGATTCAACCGATCACTTTTTTCTATTAAATTACTTAGTTTCTTTTCGTATTCCGCAATTTGTTTTTTGGCGATAGTATTTGATCTGATTTGCTCAGTATTGATTTTTTTGAACTTTGATTTTTCCTTTTGTAAATCAACTGTCAGGCTATCAATTTTTATTTTTTGCTCAGAAACTTTGCTTTTAGCTTGCTCAATTAAGTTAGTAGGAATACCATTAAACTCAGCTACTTCAAAAGTAAAAGATGAACCTGGCTGACCAATTGATAATTGATATAATGGCTGTAATTTTTTTGTATCAAATAACATGCAAGCATTAATTGCTTCAGGTAAACTAGATGTTAAGATTTTAATGTTTGTATAATGGGTTGTAATGACAGCGTATAGATTTTTTTCATAAAGTTCCTTATAAAAAACTTCAGCTAAAGCACCACCCAATTCAGGATCAGATCCGCTTCCAAATTCATCAAGCAGTAATAAGGTATCTTCATTTGCTTGTGTCAAGAAAAATTGCATTCTGTTCAAACGATAACTATAGGTACTTAGTTGATTTTCTATTGACTGATTATCTCCTATATCAGACAAAACTTGATTAAACCAACCAGATGAACTGCCATGCTCTAATGGCAAGAATAAACCAGATTGGAACATCATTTGCAAGAGGCCAATAGTTTTTAAAGTAATTGACTTTCCACCAGCATTTGGTCCAGATATAACCATAAACCTTTGATCATTATTTAAAGCAATATCTTGTCCAATAGTCGGTAAATTTACTGATTGATTTTTGAGATATAATAATGGATGTTTTGCATTTTTCCAATACAATGATTTATCGTGGTTAATCGTTGGCTTGATCCCTTGATATGATTCTGCAAGATTTACCTTTGCACTTAACAAGTCAAATCTGATTAGTAGTCGTTGAAACGCTTTTAGATTATTCCGCTCTCCTCTTAACCTTACAGTTAAAGCTTCCAATATCAAATATATTTCATGCCTTTCCTCGATTTTAAGCTGATCAATTAGATTATTTGATTCTACTGTCTCTTGCGGTTCAATGTATGTAAAATTTCCTTTAGCACTAATGCCGTGAATTTTTCCTTTAACTTGCTTTTTATACTGAGATAAAACTGTTAATAATCGGCGGTTATCTAAATGCGTTTCTTCAGTATCACCCAAAATACCATCCAATCGGTATTGTTGTAAAACCCGATCAAAGTTTTTACTTGATTCTCTTTCATTTGATTTGAGTTTCTGTCTTAATTCTTGCAGCTTATGTGTAGCACTACTTTTTATGACTAATTTCTTTTCGTCTAAAACCTCAGTAATAATTTTAAGAACATCATTAATCCTATCAATATGAGCACAAGCTTGATAAATTAATGGCAATTGGGTTTTGTTTGTATTTGCGAATTTCGTGAGTTCCTTTGTTCCAATACAAAGCGCAAAAACCTTAATTAGCTCGTCTAAAATCAATACACCATTTTCAATGCGTAACATTTTTAGAGCCCCATCAATATCTTCAGCATTCGGATGAGGAAATGTCAACTCTTTATCATGGTAAACGGCTTGAATTTCTTCAATTAAATCCAGTTCTTCTTGTAATACAATGATATCACTAAAAAAACCAATTTTTAGGGCATTAGTTTTTGCTTTGGTTGACTTGCAATAAGTCGCCAATAAATTTCTGATTTCATCAAACTCAAGATCTTTGCTAGTTTGTGGATCTATTGCCATAAGGCAAAAGTCTGAAAAGTTTTATAAACTAGTACTTAAAACTTCAATTAATTTACCATAATCACATAACTGTCCTTTGATTTATCTATTTAGGATTAAAAAACAATTTTAATTAAATGTTTGTTGGCGTATAATTACCTTTTTACAAATAACTTTCTTATTGCCGCATCATTTGATTCTACTTTAATCATATATGTGCCACTCGTCAACATCTCAATGTCAATGACCAAAGAGTTGATACCACTTAAGGAAGACTTACTTAGAATTAATCTTCCTTCTACATCATAAATAGTATAAGCAACTATATCAACAGATTTTGATTCTAGATTCAAGCTACTTGTGGCAGGATTAGGATAAAGCGTTAAACCCTGTGCTAACTCAAATTCCTCATTGCTAGTATAGTCAACAAAAAAGCAATCCGACGTTTTTGAACAATCGTTTTGCGTTACAATAACTGCATAACTACCAGTTAATCCAGGAATAAAAGTGGAATCTGTTGCACCGGTAACTGGATCCCCAGTATCGCAATCAATCCATTGATAAGTCATGTTTGGACCTGCATTAATAGTTTGAACTGTCAATGTGTCTCTGCTTTGAGTGACACCGCTAATTGTAAACTGCTCTACGGTTAATTCTAATGTGACAAGCGTATCGCAGCCATCAGGATTTGCACCAAGTCGGTAATATGTTCCAGGACTTGAAATTGTTTGACTTCCAAAATAATAAAGTTCGCCCACACAAATGCTACCCAGTATCGTATAATCTGGATCATCTACGGTTAAAAATAAGGAAATTGTACTATCACAATTTACAACATTTGTCGTTGTAAAAGAGTAGGTACCTGGATTGGTCAATGTTTGATTAGCGAAAAAATAACTATCACCAGAACATATGGTATCATAAATATCTAATGAACTGACCGGGTTAAAATCTAAAGTTAAATTGACAATACTATCACATCCACCTAGAGATGGCAGGGTATCAACATAGGCTCCGGGAGTTGCTAAATTTTGGCCGTCAAAAAAATAGGTTTCGCCATCACAAAATGTCAAATCAAGGTTTATATTTATTTCATTAACCACCGACACATTAACTGTTGGAATAACATAAGTACATGCATTTTTATTTGCAGTGACGAAATAATCTGTGTCAATCAATGGAATATAAGAATAGGATGTCATTGGACCAGACTGAATGTTAGCCCCATCAATATTGAAATCGTAACTATCAAATCCACTTGGACTTGCATTTAAAGTAAGTTGATTACCAACACACATTGTATTCCCGAATATGTTTGACGAAACGTTAAAGTCAGGCTGTGCAAAAACAGCATCCATCATCCATGCACCAAGAGTTGAATATATAGTACCAGTTCCTCCGTTGACTCCAAACCCATAATAAGCGCTATCTCTCTCAATTACTGGATCCTGTGTCGCGCATGGAAAAAACCCATTTGATGGGTTAGCAATTTGCCTAATACCGATATATATTGTTTGGCCTGATCGATCTACAGTACCGTCAATAAAGCTTAAATCCACTTTTGCTCCTAAATCAGTTGCACTAATCACATACACATTTGTCGAATCTACTACAACACCATTATCGTCTAAGAGCACGCCAACAATAGAATTATTGGTATTCGTAGGTCCTAAAGCAATAGTAATCCCAATATCTGTCACAATCAGAGGCAAAGTACTTGGTGGTAGCACAAAACGATTTGCAATTATCCCACCACCCGTATCATAACCAACTCCTTGTATAATTGGTGAATTATTAGAATAACTTGCTGTATCACAGTAAATTTCTTGGTTGTAAGTGCTAGAATTATTTAAATTGTTAGCATCAGCTGGAACTGAAACTGTAATATCTTGATTTCCTGTATTATTAATCGGAATCCCTGAAAAAGTTAGAGATACACTATCACCTGGATTAATCAAAGGTATTATTTGAACTGTGGTATATGGATTAGCGCCAACAATATCTATTGTCACGGGTAAGTTCACCAAACTTGTCAACGAATTGTTTCTTATTCTTGACAATACTGTATTGGTCGATTCAAAAATATTATTTACTTTTCCTTTGTTTGGAAGAACATCTCTTACTTCTGCATCAGTCTGGCCTAATCCTGAGACAGACATCAACAAGAAAAAAATCAGGAAGAACTCGAGCTTTTTCATATTATTTTATATTTCAGGTTGACTAAATTTAATTAAAAAATTAGCAGTACCCTAAAAAAAACAATATTTAGCCCAGATTTCTTTCTATATCAAGCTATTAAATTGCATTGTTTTAATAATTATAATGAGGCAATTAGATTCGAAGAATTTTTAAAAAGAAGCGGACATTATGATGTTGATTTGATCTCTGGATGAAGACTCAAAAAACTGATTCATATACCCCAATTCAAAAGATAAATTTTCATTCAATTTATACCCCAATCCACCGTACAATCTATTTCTATCAAATTTAGCGCCATGACCAGATAAAAAAATCTCATTGTAGGCAGATAAATAAATTGTTTTATCTGTAATTGTTTTTTGATTTAAGGCCATCTTGGTTGTCAAAAAGTATCTAAATCGAAACTTAAAATTATCCTCTATAAAGCGTTCTTCAAACCTATACCTATGTCCCAAAGTGAATCTGCCAAATTTTTGCTTAGTCTGAAATTGCTGATATATTCTGTGTTCCTGCACTTCATTTTTTTCATCCAAATCATTATAATTTTCAGATAAGATATAGCCATAACCCAATAATAAATTGTTGTTATTCTCGGATAAGTTATAACCCAAACCAGTCCTCAATAAAAGTTGCTCCAAGTCGCCAATTGAATTATAGTTTCGATATTGTACTTCATGATGTAAATTTAATTTTGAATTGATTTTAAAATTTCCAAAATAGATCATCCAATTCCCTAAGTTTGATGACTGAGAAAACCCAATTGAATTTAATAAAATGGCAAAAATAAGTGTCAATTTCTTAATCATGTGATGTTAGTTTTTAAAAATGATGTTATGTGGTTCAAAAATAATGAAAATCTATCTTGATTTCAAGTTTAGGGATGGATCTAATTTAATCAAGGACTGAGTTAATCAAATTCAAATGTGCTTTAAGGATACTTACTCTTATCAAACTATTACCTAATAGTTCACCATCACCTTCTACTAAAACATTGTTGTTTGACCTTTTAATTAAAACAGATCTTGTATTAAAATAATTTACTTCAGAGTGCTTAATTTTTTTACCATTTTTAAGATCTTTCAACTTTTTCAAATAGGTTAATATTGACACATTTCCAATGACAGTAATTCCAAGATAACCGTTGTTAATTTTAGCTTCTGGATGAATGACTAATCCATGACCAAATGCTGAACCATTACAAAATGCTACCATTAAAGGTTTGCCTTGATATTTAAAATTTTCTCCCTCAATTATCAAATTTGTTTTTTTGAAAATGAAAAATGTCCTTAATATTGATAAAGTATATGAAAATTTCCCCTGTATTCCCATTAGTCTTTGTCTGTGCATAACATCTACCACCTTGGCACCAAATCCAATATCTGCAATATTTAAAAAATAATCAGTTTTTGTTTTTTGTTTTACTTCTCCGATATCAATCTTTTGTGATCGCTTCTGTTCAAGTTGTTTTAAGAAATCAGCCGAATTGAAAGGTTTTAGCATTCGTGCAAAATCGTTTCCTGTCCCATTTGGAATAATTCCAAAACTAATAGACTTATTACCAGATTTGCAAATTCCATTTAACACTTCATGGGCTGTTCCATCTCCGCCAATGGCAACCAAAACATCATGAATTTTTGCGTTTAATTGTGCTATTTCAGTAGCATGTCCAGCGTAATCAGTAAACCTTTTTTCCACCTGAAGCATTGGTGATTTTTCTGCTAGATTAAGCAAATCAAGCGCATGTTGTTGCAATTTTCTTTTTCTATTAATGATAAATAAAACTTTAACCACCTTTATTGTCTAAATTTATTTCATTTTTATCAATATAAAAAAGACATAGAAATATCATCTAGATTATTGAATAAAGATTATGTCTTATTTTTCAAAAGTATTTCAAAAGAATCTGATACATACAAAAAAACCACCCGTCATCCGACAGGTGGTTTCATTTTAATGGGTGGAAGACCGGGTTCGAACCGGCGACCCTCGGTACCACAAACCGATACTCTAACCAGCTGAGCTACATCCACCATCTACGTTCCGCTTAACGGAGTTAGTAATCCCTAATTTGGGAGCGCAAATATAATAAGATTTTATTTATTTAAAAATCTTTGAACTCAAATTATTCAAAAATTTAAGAGATCTTAAGAACACGTCATAATATAGGGTTATGCAGAATATAATCGTCATTAGCCACAGCACTATAATGTTGGCAGTAAAAGTTGAAACCAAATTGCCAAATACATTTTTCTTTGGTGAATAGAAATGAGCCTTAAAAAATCCTTTTCCGATAGGGTCTAAATATATTGGATCTGATTTTTGAATTAAATAACCATCTTTTTCAACCAATTTATTCAAATCAATTTTATTGGTCACAAATTGCTCTAAACTTTCATTGTGATATCGATCATAAATTTCAAGAAAGTTTTCCTTCCCAATTTTCTTAATATAAGCATTTTTCAATTTATCAACAGCCTTTCTATTTTTGTCAACTTGATTTTTGTATTTCTGTTTTAAATTATTCTGGAAATATGTATTAATAGTTTGGTAAATTTCATTATTAAATTTATCTAAAGTAAGATTTTCAACACAATTTTCACAACCTTGTGACCCTGCACTATAATACTTTTCCTCTTTTGCTATCTCGTTCTTTAAAACCAGTAAATCATTTACAACTCTGCTTTCTTCTTCTTTAGAGTCAATATTACTATTTACAAAATTTAGTTTCGTACCAAGCTCTTTTAACCAATAATCCTTTTTCCAAGTAGCAGATCTTTTTACTTTTTCGTATTTATAAATTTGCTTATTGTAATTGTTATCCATAAATTGGGTCACAGCTAAAGCTTCGTAGGCCCAGCGGGATGCCATTACATTACCAATTGCAGGAACAGAATCCTCTTTATTAAACATTGGGTTTATTTTATCAAACTTGACAATTACACCACTAAATAGTAACTGCGGAATGATAATTAAAGGGATAGTAATATAAATTACCTTTACCGAGTTGAATGTTGCAGAAATATTAAGCCCCATCAAATTGGCCAAACACGATAAAGAAAATAGAACCATCCAGTAGCTGAACCACAAGCCTTGAATTTCAAGAATCCAATTCCCAATCAACACAAAACTAAATGTTTGTATGGCAGATATCAAAAACATAATTGATATTTTAGACATTAAATAAGATCCTTTGCTTAGGTTCAAGAAAGACTCCCTTTTGAGTATTTTTTGATCCTTAATGATTTCCTCGGCAGAAACTGTTAAACCTATAAATAAAGCGACTATAACGGAAATAAATAAATATGATGGTAGGTTTTGGTTTTCCCTAAACACATATTCCATTTCACCAGATTTATCAGTATATAATTTTAAAAAGAATGCTAAAAAAGCAGCCAATATTGGTGCCTCTAACATGTTAATAAATAGATACTGTTTATTTGTCAATTTTGCTAAAACATCCCTGATAAAATATGTTTTGAACTGTTTGAAAAAGCTGGGTACCTTAAAAATTCTATCAGGTATTTGAAGTTTTGCATTCTCGTCTTTAATATTAACTTCAACCTTTTCTTTGTAGTGACGATTCCACTCTTTTGGTGCTATTTTTCTGTTTGCCGTTTGTCTTCCATATTCATCAACTACTTTAGATTCTATTATATTGAAGATTTGTTCTGGATTGACATTACCACATTCTATACATTCACTTTCGTTACAGTTAACGTGATTAATCAAAGTTTTAAAATAAATTACTGCATCAACAGGGTTTCCATTGTAGATTGGATAACCACCCTGATCTAAAATCAATAACTTATCAAACATCTTAAAAATATCAGATGAAGGCTGATGAATTACAACAAAAATAAGTTTGCCCTTAAGTGCTAACTCATTTAATAAATCCATTATATTCTCAGAATCTCTAGAAGACAAACCTGAAGTTGGTTCATCAACAAATAAAACAGACGGTTCCCGAATTAATTCTAAGGCAATATTTAGCCTTTTCCTTTGTCCTCCAGAAATGGTCTTATCTAACGGACTTCCAACTTTTAAATCTTTACTTTTATATAAGCCCAGCGCGGTTAAAAGCTTCAAAACACGTTTAGCAATTTGTTGATCTGATAAATTACCAAAACAAAGTTTGGCATTATAAAATAAGTTTTCAAATACAGTTAATTCTTCAATAAGTAGATCATCCTGCGACACATAACCAATCACACCTTCAATCTGGTCTTTTTCTCTATGAATATCAATACCATTAATCGTAACCTTGCCTTTTGAGGGCATATAATTACCATTTAAAACATTTAATAAGGTAGATTTTCCAGCCCCAGAGCCACCCATTATTCCAAGAAGTTTACCCGACTCCTCATGAAAATTGAAATCATGTAAACCAAGGTTATCATTCTTAAACCTATACTCTATCCCCTCTGTTTTAAAAACGACCTTCGCAGCCGTTTCATCTGAAAGATACCTGCCAATAATGTCACTATAATAAATTGGTTTTACCTTTGATGATCTGATAGAACTCCCGTTGTTTAAGATTACATGACGCCCAGGAATAATTACCTGTCCATTTAAATCTAAACTACCTTCTCCAAGGTATTTGAAAAAATAGAAGTTTACACTTTTGACATTTAAAACCCTTATTTCACCTTCAATATTCTTTGAATAAATATGCTTAGCATATTTGAATGATTCTGCTTCTTTATTTGTGATATATAATAAATTTCCTTCATCCTTTCTTACTTCTATTGGAGATTCAACAAATTGTTTTACTTGCTGATATTCTACATCAGAGATATTAAATGTCTTAGATACTGTTTCAGCAAAATCAAGTTCTTGTTGAGTAACAGAATCATTGGCATTAATAAATTCAAAAATTCGAATTAATACAATTATTTTTTGATTCTGTGCTAATTCCTTATTGATATCAGTACATATTCTTAGAACTTTAACGGAATGAACTGATGTTCTTTTAGCCTTACCATCTTTTCGCTTTTTTCTTCCCTGGTATGAAATTAAAAAATCATCAAATAGGGTTAAATATTCTTGAACGTCATTCGAGTTTAATTCTTGACCTAAAAATTCTTCTACAATTTTACGACCGTCTCCGCGGGTGGATGGTTTATCTGTATCAATTTCCTCATCAACTCTTGCGATAATTGAAAAGAGTTGCATTAGGGCTTTTAAAATTCTTTCACTCATTTACTTCTTTCGATTAAGAATTACAAATCTTATATTACTAAATTACAAATAAATACATAAAAAAATATGATATATTTGTGGTTCAAGATAACAATTTATTGTATCTTCTACGCAAAAAAACTAAATAAGGTTTTTAATTCAGCTCCCCTTATTTACTTTTCAATTAATAATCTTAATTTATTTTAAAATTAGTATCTAAATTAAATTAAACCTATTTATTAATGACAAGGCATATTTCAATCAAAAACCTGTCAACTGATGACAGGCCAAGAGAAAAGCTGGTTTCAAATGGCAGATCGACATTATCAAATTCTGAAATTTTAGCAATCCTGATTGGCTCAGGAGCTAGAGATAAATCGGCAGTAGAACTCTGTCGAGAAATTCTAGATTCAGTCAATAATGATCTAGATGTTCTAGCAAGATTATCTATTAGAGATTTAACAAAGTTTAGAGGTATTGGAGAAGCAAAAGCAGTAACTATAGCGGCTGCGTTAGAACTTGGTAGGAGAAGAGGTGTTTTAATCAAATCTAAGAAACCAATCATCAAATCGTCGGCTGATGCTTATCAATTTCTTAAATTTAAATTTAGTGATTTAGAACATGAGGAGTTTCATATTTTAATATTGAGTCGTTCCAATCAAATAAAGTCTTCAATCCTAATATCCAAAGGAGGACTGAGTGGCACCGTTGCTGATGGTAAATTAATTTTTAAAAAATCCCTCGAGTTGTCGGCTGCAGGAATTATTCTTTGCCATAATCATCCATCAGGCAATAGAAAACCTAGCCAAGCTGATATCAAACTCACAAAAAAGTTAAAAGAATTTGGACTCATGATAGACTTACCAGTATTGGATCATCTGATTTTTACAGATAATGATTACTTTAGCTTCGCTGACGAAGGCCTACTATGATCAAAGAAACTAAGGACATCCTAATTTACAGTTTAGTTAAATCAGAACGTTTAATTTATACACTTGATTTCTTTTTTAAATCTAAAGGACAACACTATACTTTGACTAATGATCTTGATCATTTTGTTGCCTACAAATTGACTAAAATTAACTATTCAACTGAGAACTTACCAGCTACACTTTCCATTGTGCCTTCTGAATTACTTTTTGAAAAAAATATTAATAGCAACATTAATTTAACTCGCAATCAGAAGGGTAATACTTGGTTAATTAATGGAGAACCAGATCCTTTATCAGTTGTTTTTTTCTTTTTGAGTCGATATGAAGAATATATTTCATCAGTTAGGGATAATTTTGGGAGATTTGAAGCTAAGCAGTCAATAGCGTACCAAAATGGTTTGCTGGAAAGACCTATTTGTGATATTTTAGTGAAAATGATCTGGCAAAAATTAGATTTAGATTATTCTAAGGTTAAGTCTAAATTTAAAACTATAGCAAGCTTTGATATAGATGTTGCTTGGGCTTATAAAAATAAAGGCTGGAAAAGAAGTCTGATGAGCAGTACTAAAGATCTTTTGTCCGGTCGATTTTCTACAGGTCGGTTTAGAACAATGATGAATCAAACAAAAGATCCATTTGACAACTACGAATTGATTCAAACTATTGCAGAAAAGCACCCAACTATTTTGTTTTTTTTGTTAGGTAATTGGGGTAAATATGATAAAAATATACATTGGGAAAACAAAGCATTGCAAACCACAATAACGTCTTTTGTTAACAAAGCAAAAATTGGAATACATCCTTCATTTGCAGCTTTTTTAAATGAGCAAAAAGTTTCAGAAGAAATCGAACGATTAAATTTAATATTACAAAACGATATTGCTGATAGTAGACAACATTTTTTAAGACTTAAGCTTCCAGATTCTTATCAATTATTGATTAAACAGGGGATTAAGAATGACTATACCATGGGGTTTGCTGATCATTTCGGATTTCGCGCTGGCACATCCTTCCCTTTCTATTTTTTTGATCTTAAAAACAATGAAACCGTAAATTTTAAAATCTATCCGTTTGCTTATATGGACGGGACATTAAAAGATTATATTGGTATGAGCCCAGAAGAAAGCATTGCGGTGATTAAAACCCTAAGAGAAGACATTGAAAATGTTGGTGGACATTTTATTTCAGTTTGGCATAACCATTCTATAGGTGACACTTTGGAGTGGCAAGGCTGGCAAAAAGTCTTTCTTTCAAATTTTCCTGATTAAACACCAAAAACCATCATATTTTTGGTTCTTATATAATTCTGTATATTTGGTTAACCCAAAAAACTATTTATCATGGATGATCAAAGTATTCAAAGCCCTCCTTCAGAAGAAGGCAAAACGAGGGCAATTATTGCTCACATTACGCTCATTGGAACAATTATAGCAATCGTCCAAAATGGTAATAACAAAGATGAGTTTGCCAGTTTTTACATTAGACAAATGTTAGGACTAACTATCATAGGAGTAGGTGTCAATCTCCTTATCAGAGTTATACCTTCTTTATATTACATTTTTGGTATTTTTGGTATTGCTGTTTTTGCACTTTGGATCTTAAGTCTCATTAGTGCCATTAGTGGAGAGAAAAAACCTATTCCAATTTTAGGAGAATTATTCCAAGATTGGTTCAAATCACTTTAAAATAAAAAAGACCCGTTTAACAGGTCTTTTTTATTATTTAGTTGTTGCGCTTTCTCTTTCTTCTGGATCTTCTTCTTCAATAGGGTATAATTTTTCCGCCTCAGGAACACCTTGGAGTTTATCTAAAATATCTTCCAACTGCGCTATTGAAATTCGCTTATACAGAATGACATTGTCTTTATCTAGCACATATATTCTTGGTGTTGAATACACATTGTAGGTGGTTTGATAATTAATACTTTCTACTGTTGTTACCTTTTGTCTTAATAATTCATACGGATCTTTCTTCACTTGTTCATAAACAGATTTAGTTAATCCAACGTTAGTAAATGTTAAGTTATTATCAATAATGAAATTTTTCCAAAGTTCAAAGTTTTCGTCCATGGCTTTACCAATGGCATAAACCTCAACATTTCTTTCCTTTAATTTTTCAGCATATAATTTTTGCAATTTAGGGGTCGACTTTTTGCAGTGACCACAAGTCGCTTCCCAGAAATATAGAACCTTGTATTCGGCATCAATTTTATAAAAATCAATCCAATTCTTTTCAGTTGAATCTGGTAATATAAGTCTAGGTGCTGTATCTCCAATTAAAGTTCCTTTTAATTTATAGGCCTCTTCAATCAGTTTTTTCAATCCGTCTTCAGACATCCAAAATGCTCTTGTTTTTCCATTATTATCATAATATTTTTCAATCATATGAACGTAAACATTTTCCATCCCCATTAAATCAGATTTACCTGCTTTAGAAGTAATTTGAGTGACAACATACTGAAATACTAGACTAGAGTCTAATGTTTTTTCAATTAGCTTATCAGCATACTTTATCAATGTATCTGGAATTTGAAGCAACACATTTTTAGACATGTAATTTTCAAGCTTCTTGTGAAATGTTGGCGTTCTGACAATGGCATTACTTTTAAGATTAACATTATCCCAGTAATGCTCAATGAAATAATAATATTTCCAATCAGGATTAATGGCTTCACCGTTTTCATCTACCGGTGCATCTGGAATTATTATATCAACAGAAATATTAATTAAATCTCCTACAAAATTACCTTTATTTGCGGCGACCATTTCTTTTTGAAAAGCGACTATATCTTCAGTGATTTTTTTATTCTTTTCATCATATGCTTTTTTTTCTGCATCAGAAGCAGTTTCTCGATCAATTTGTGGTAATCTTTTTTTCGTTTGACCAATCATAAAATCAACATACTTGTAAAATTGCATATTCATTTTTGATTTTTTGATTGTTAAGGTTTGAGCCATTCTATCCTTATCTTCAATTCTAAAATCTATGTCTTCTTGAACATGCACAAAGTCCAGCATTTTTTGTCCTGGCAAAAACAATGCATACATACCTGTCTCATGTTTAGAACCATCAAACTTCACAACTCCACCTTTTACTTCAGCTGTATCGGCATAATACATCTTCTCACCTAAATACCTAATCATGTGAACAGTAGTGTCTCCAAGATTATTAATTGTAAAACTTAAATTCTGACCATAAGACAGTGTTGAAAAGAATAAAGTGATGATTGAAATAATTGCTGTTTTCTTTATTTGCATAAGTTGGGTATTAGTGTTTTTCAAGAGACGACAATAATAGATACTTCGTACTTAATTTAACAATTTTTTAACTTTTTTTAATCTTTTGAAAGGCCTTGAACTGTTTTTCTAAATGCCATTCGGACGACAAAAATAAAAAGTATTATTAAAAGTATTACAAATCCTGTTCCATAAGTTAAACTTATACCGTTCGTTAAAATTCCAAGATCAAATAAAATTTTGTCAAAAATTAGATATTTAAGCGAATAACTTGCCATTAAGCAAATGAGTCCTACATTCAAAATAATTCGGCTAAACTTTAACAAAACCAGTTTGACTATACCCTCAGGACCATATCCAATTTTAAGCAAAGTTTTTACTTCAGCTGAAGAATTAATAATTATGATTTGAAAAAATTGCAATAATGATAGTATTGAGACAAGCATAATTAATAAAGCAATTATCAAAACAAACCCCAGAATTTGATTGATCAGCGATTTGAGTTTACTTAGCCCCAATGTTGATTCCGAAATATCCAGATTCATATCCTCCATTGTTCCCTGAATTTGGGAAAAAGCACCATCATCAAATTTTAAAAAAAGGCGATTGATTTGATCCGACACATTTGGTGCATACTTTTTATTTGAGTAGATAACGAAGGATTCAGGTACGAGTATTGAGTTTATTTCAGAAGAAAACCCAACCACTTTACCTAAAGCAGTTCCTTTCTCTTGATGACCAATTAAATGTAATTTAATTCTGACAGATTTAATAAAGTCTTCTGAAATTTGTGGAAGCCCTTGGCTAGGTGCAATACCATAATTGACTAATACCAAAAAACTTCTTGGGAGAATAATTGGGACATAAGCACTATTTTTATTCCAAGACCAATTTAAACTATCAATATCTATAATGAACCTATCGGGAACAGACTGTAAAAACATATTTGCATAGAAACCTGGTAATCCATCACCCGCATTTTCGGAAATACCAACCTCATAATTAGCTGAAGTGAATTTACCGATATCAATGATGCCTGACTTTTGTTTTAAGAGGTTAATTTCTTCATCTGTAAATTCGGTTGAATTAAGTCCAAAACTGCTAAACTGTGTCACCTTTTTTTGAATCACCAGACTATTCTCACCAAATAAATCATTATTTGACGATTCAGCATTACTTATATCAAAGTATAAAATCACTGCGAGAAGACTAGCGAGAAGACCAATACCCAAACTACATAATGATAACCAAAACTGGACATTACTCTTTCGACCAAATAATATAGAATTTAGAATTTTCAAAGCTTATACATGTTAAATTCCTTCAATTTGTAGGTTTCACCTAAGGTAGTTAGAATCAATCCAGCTTTTTGCTGATCACAATGTTCTATAATCAATTCAAGTGCAAGCTGAGTATTCTTTTCGTCTAAATGGCTAAATGGCTCATCTAAAATAATACAGTCAAACGGTTGACATAATGCTCTGATAATGGACACCCTTTGCTTTTGTCCCATTGACAAAGTCGCGGCAATTTGGTCCTTTTGTTCCAAAACACCCAATCGACTTAACATTTTAAGAATTTCATCTAAAGAGAATTGTTTGGTTAAGTCATTTTTTACCAAAATATTTTCTAAAGTTGTTAGTTTTGGAAATAAATCGAGTGTTTGAAAAACGGCCGCCACTTTATTCTTTCTGATATTAATCCAATCATTCAAACTAAAATCGCCAATATCATTACCATCAAATAATATCTTACCATTATAATTTTGTCTTAAACCTAATAAAAATGAAACTAAAGTTGATTTTCCTCGACCACTTGGTGCATGAATTAAGTTGAAACGAGTTCCATCAATAGTTGTCTTACTATTCCAAATAGTTTCGTAAGGTTGATGATCTTGTAAAACGGCTTCATGATTTAGGTGGTTGAGTTCAATTTTCATCCTTCAAATTTAAATAATTCCTTATGATTTCACTTTCATTAAAAGCATTTCAATATGTGGAATCCCATCTTCAAGGTATTTCTTCCCTGTTGCTTCAAAGCCAAATTCTGAATAAAATTTTTCTAAATGAGATTGTGCAGAAATCTTAATATTAACCCCATTCCATTCTGAATCCATAAAATCTAAAATATGATGCATCATTCTCTTTCCCAAATCTTTTCCTCTGTGATTGATTTGAGTAGCCACCCTGCCAATAGATAATTCAGGGTAAGAAATATGCTGTGGTAAAATTCTTGAAGTTGCAACTATCTCATTATTAATCAATCCAATATAGTGGTAAGCTAATTTATCTTTTTGATCTAATTCTGGATACGGACAATTTTGTTCAACTACAAAAACATCTGTTCTTAATTTCAACAAATCATATAACTCATTATTAGATAAATCATTAAAAGGAAGTATTTTGAATTCCATTTGTGAAGAAATTTTATTTTTTTATGCATTTATTGGTATTCTAATCTATTAATTCTAACAATTAACTGTTCTAAATTTATTTCTTTTTATTGTTAATCAGTTTAAATTTGACTAAATTTGAGTCAAATAATCATTAAAACAATTTTACTATGAAAAAAATTTTACTATCCGCAGTAGCCTTTTTAGCCTTTTCTGCGGTTAATGCACAAATTTATGAAGCCAATGATTCTGCTGCTTTCTCGCTTTGGTCAGCTTATGATTTAGACAATGACGGTAACAATTTTGCTGCCTTTGAAGACCTGAATGGTGCTTCTGCAGTGTCTTATTCTTATGATAATGCGACTGGAGCATTAACACCTGACAATTTATTTGCTTCTCCGGCCATAGACTTAACTACAGGGTCAAATATCATGTTAAATTGGAAAGTTACTGCCATTGACCCAAACTGGGTTAGTGAAAAGTATGCTATTTATGTTGTAACTGATGTGACTGCACTTATTATTAGTGGAACATTCCCTCCTCCTGTTCACGTTGAAACATTACCTAGTTCAGGAATTTTAGATCGTAGCGTTGATATTTCTGCACTTGCAGATGGTCAGCCAACTGTTCACATTGTGATCAGACATTATGAATCTACAGATTGGTTCGCAATTGGATTTGATGATCTAACAATTACAGGAGATTTCGTTTCTGTTGAGGAGAATAATTTATCTGTTTTAAATGTATATCCTAATCCAGCTGTTGATGAATTGAATATTACTTTAAATGAAGCTGCTTCATCAGTATCAATTATGACTTTGGATGGCAAAATCATTTCTACGAACAATGAAGTTAATTCAATTAACCCTGTGATTAGTGTTGCTGATTTAGCTGCAGGAATGTATCTATACGAAGTAACAACTAAGGACGGAAGAAAAGTAAGAAATTCTTTTGTAAAGCAATAAGCATTTTAAATTCTTATTTTTGAAAGGTGAAGCTTAAGCTTCACCTTTTTTTATTTAATTTATGACCAAAGCAGAAATAATTCAGGACTTACAACAGACCATAAAAGGACGTTTTGAAGGTGACTCAACAGGCCATGATTGGTTTCATGTTGAACGAGTTTGGCGCAATGCCAGAGCTATTGCTGAAAAAGAAAATGCAAATGTCTTTATTACTGAATTAGGCGCTTTACTTCATGATATTGCGGATCATAAATTCGTCAAAGATCACGAAAACGTATCCATTCAATTGACAACAGAGTTTTTAACAAAATATAAACTTCCAAAACAAGACATAGAGGCAGTGTTACATATTATTTTAAATTGTTCTTATAAGGGAGGAATAGCTGATAATGGTATGAAATCGATTGAAGGTAAGATTGTACAAGATGCCGATAAATTAGACGCCATTGGCGCCATAGGTATTGCCAGGGCTTTTGCTTTTGGTGGAAAATTTGGCTCTACTCTGTATGATCCCGATATTAAACCTATCGAACATCAAACTCTAGAATCTTATCAAAAAAACAGAAGTCATACCATTAACCATTTTTACGAAAAACTACTTAAATTGAAAGAATTAATACATACAGATACAGGTAAGACAATAGCAGAACAAAAACACCGTTTTATGTTAATGTATCTCGAACAATTTTATGCTGAATGGAATTTAAAAATAAACTAAATCTTTTTGAATGATAACTAAACTATTCATCATTACATTACTTTTTTGCGTCGTCAATGTTGCTGGCAAAAGTCAAGGTATTCAGCTTGGGTTTGACATTACACCCTCTTTTCAGTTTCAATTAAAACGAAATGACGTCACGAAAATCAGATCTTCAGTGTCTGGTAATGGATTTTCTACTGGATTGAATGTAAGAAAGCATATTAAAGACTATACAACCATAAATTCAGGACTTAAATTGGAATATATTGCGTTCAATCAAAAAAGCGGCAGTTTTATTGTTAGTGGTTATCGGATTCTAGGTGTTCACCTGCCTTTGATTATCACTCAAAACATTGGTCTATCTGAAAACTGGTTCTATTCTGCTGGAGGTGGACTTAATTACAATTTTTCCAACCGAAACTTTTTATTAGGACAATGGGTTAGTATTAATGGCATTGTTAACCGAGTACAACCCAATCTTGCCCTTGGACTCAATTATTCGCCTGGATCTGGTTCTAATTTCGAAATTGAAGCTTTGGTACGGTATGCTTTAATTGACAATTATATCTCTGAACAACAAATGCTGTCACAATCCAATACGCATTTAGCCTCATTTGATTTTTCAATTAAATATTTTGTAAATTCCAGTAACGAAAACTGAAAAAACAGTTAAATTTACATTAACTTTTACTGACTAACCATGGTATAAAGTTGGCAAGCACAAAACCAAAATAGTTAAAATGAAAAAACATTCCCTTTTTCTACTAGTCATCCTTTTTTCATCATTATCCTTTTCACAAGATTTTGAGGAAGATGAAGTCTGCACCATGCCTGATAAAAAAGTCATGAAAATAATAAAAGCTGCAGAAAATCCTAAAATCGGATTTAAGGAGAAATCTTTACTTTATTACGAGGCCATTGAATTGGATGATGAAAAAGCGTTTTCTTATTTTACTTATGCAGAGTATTTGTACTTCAGAGCAATGGAGCAATTTGAACTATATAAAGATGGAAGAGCTGATTTGCTAGCGGTAAGAAAACAGTTTACTGGTGCAGCAAAACAATATAGAAATGCCATGGATCTTTGTCCTGAATTGCACTCATCAATGCACTATAAATTAGGTTTTATCTATTTTTACGTTTTAGGAGATAAAGAATCAGGTAAAGATTATTTCAATAGTTTTTTATCTTATCAACATGAAGATCCAGACCGTTATCCAGAAGAATATATGCAATGGAAAAATGATGTTGTCGCTATGTTGTCTCAACTTGAAAAAACTGAGAATTATTCCAAAAATTTTTATGAAAAACCGGTCCCTTTTGACCCTGTAATGGTAAGAAACGTATCCACTGCAAAAGATGAATATTTACCAATCATTTCACCAGATAATGAACTTATTTTTTACACGAGAAAAGGAGACGAACGCGCTCTAGGAGATATGCAATCTCAAGTTAAGGAAGTATTTACGGTAAGTCAGAGACCAGATATATTTTCAGATTTTAATAGCGGCACGCCACTAATGTCTCCGTTTAATACAAATGAATATGGTAATTATGGTGGTGTTTCCATTTCGGTTGACAATAAAGAGATGTTTATTTGTGCTTGTAAATTTGAACAGATTCAGGGACAAAAATATAACAACTGTGACATCTATGTTACAAAATACAAACGAAACGGCAATAAAAATGGTTACGATTACATCTGGACACCTTTAGAAAATTTAGGTAAAAACATCAATACCAATACAGGCTGGGAGGCCCAACCTACTTTGTCAGCTGACGGCAATACCCTTTATTTTTCTGTGGTAAGAAAAGGCACTAGAGGCATAGACATTTATTATTCAACAAGAGGTAAAGATGGTGTTTGGTCATTAGCTAAACCAATTCCTGGTCCAATTAACTCAGATGGGCATGACAAATCGCCATATCTACATCAAGATTCCGAAACCATGTATTTTGTTTCACAAGTTAGTGAGAAAAGAACGGGCGCTGGAGAACCTGGTAATTTTGATATCTTCTATTCTAGGAAAGATGAAAGCGGAAATTGGTCAGAGCCAAAAAATATTGGCTACCCAATTAATTCTGATGAAGATGAAGTTGGTTTAATAGTTTCTACGGATGGTAAGCTGGCATATATTGCTACAAACAATAGAGACGATTCTCAAGGATTTGACCTTTATAATTTTGAATTATATGAAGCAGCACAACCTAAAAAAGTCGTTTTTGTCAAAGGAGAAATCAAAGATGAAAGTGGTGATCCAGTTCAAGATGCAATTGTAGAGATATCATATAATAACCAAGGTGAATCCGTTGAAGTCGCTATTAATGGAGATGATGGTAAATTTGCAGCAGTTGTAAATGTAGATAAACCTCAAGATGTGGTTGTAGCTGTTAAGAAAAAGGGATATTCTTTTGACACAAAAGTCATTTCAAAATTGGAAATAGAGGAAATGAAAAGTAAGGATAAAACATTCGTTCCAGAAAAAATGCAAATGGAAATTGGTAAATTGGAAATTGGTAAATCCTTCACGATTGATAATATATTGTTCGCTACGGATTCATATGATTTAAACAGTCGATCTAAATTAGTTTTAGACCAATTCATTAAATTCTTAGAAGATAATCCTAGTGTAACCGTAATTATTGAGGGACACACGGATGACAAAGGCGACAATAGTAAAAACCTTATTTTAAGTAAAAATAGAGCAAATGCTGCCAAAGGTTACTTAATCGAAAATGGAATTGCTGACAACAGATTGAAGTCAGTTGGCTATGGAGAAAGCCAGCCAAAGGTTGACAATTCTTCAGAAGCTAATAGAGCAAAAAACAGACGAACTGACTTTAAATTAACAGGTGTATAAAATGGAACTTTCGGAATTAGTTAAGTTCATATAAAACAATCTTTCTAATTACAAAAGTAGCGGCAATTGAGAAAAAGAAAGTTAGAAATACACCAAGCCCTAGATGACCAATTCCTAAAGACTTAGCTGACAAAATTGGCCCTGCTTGATCTTCTTGATTTTCTAAGAAATCCAAATATGATTTATCTTTCCAACTAGGATCATTAGCTTGAACTTCTTCTTTATAGACCTTTTCATTGGGTACATTTTTCAAATTATACTCTAACCTTTCCGTTAATTTTTTATCGACATAAGAAGTGTCAACACTTGAATGGAAAACATAGGTAAATAATGATATCAACACAACAAAAACAATCCCTCCTTGCATAGCAACCTTCAAGTCTTCAACAAAAGTCTTTTGTTCAAAATTTGCCGCCCGTTTTGTAAGGTATAAGCTCATGGCAATAGCCACCAATAATAGAAACATTTTCCATAATCCACCTAACTCAACACCTGAAGCGAATTCACCAGCAAAATAAAACCCAAGGCTGATGGCAACAGAAATTAAAAAGCAAACCATGGCAACTCTAAGTGATAATTTCATGTAATTCTATCGTTAGGTTATTTTTTATTTTTAGCCCTAGCTTGTTGTAATTTTTGAGCCTCTTCTAGACGTTGTGCGAACTTCGACTTGCTTTTCTTCTTTTTTGGTGAGGCTTTATTAGCTTGAATTTTAGCTAAAATTTTGTCTTCATCCAGCATGAATTGTTTGATTGCAAACATAATTCCCATTGTCATCAATGTAGAAATGAAATAGTAAAAACTCAAGCCTGAAGAATAAGAGTTAAACCAAAAAATCATCATAAATGGGAAAAAATACATGATATACTTCATATTTGGCATTCCTTCTTGCTGCGGTGTTTGCATGTTCGAACTATTAAAATGCGTATACAATAACGTTGTAATAGCCATTAATAAGGTGAACAAACTAATATGATTTCCATATGCCCAAGTTACTAGTGGTATCTCTCCCGTCCAAGAAGCAATTTGATCATATGTTGATAAATCCTCTGCCCATAAGAATGACTTTTGTCTTAAGTCAATTGATGATGGAAATAACCTGAAAATCGCAATAAGAATTGGCATTTGAATAAGCAATGGAACACAACCTGCCAAGGGGCTTGCTCCAGCTTCTTTATAAAGCGACATCATGGCCTGTTGTTTTTTCATGCCATCTTCCTTTTTAGGAAACCGCTTATTGATGTCTTCTATCTCAGGTTTTAATACCCGCATCATAGCAGAAGACTTGTACATTTTGTAATTAACTGGACTCAATACCAATTTCACAAAAATTGTCAATAATAATATAGCCAAGCCGGCACTTAACCCCCAACTTAAGAAAAATTTAAATATCGGTTGAAAGAACCAAACATTAAACCATCTAAAGATTCCCCAACCTAAATCAACAATGTCCTCAGACCCGTTTCCATGTAATAAAATTTCTTCATAATCATTTGGTCCAATATACCAAGTCAAATTAACCGTCTCACTCATATTGGCTAACCCAAGATTTAAAACCGCATCTAGGTTTTTTAGATAAGTTGAATCTTCTAGTTTTGATACCTCAATTTTTGATCCTGTATCAAAGCCATTATCATTCATTACAATAGCTGAGAAAAATAATTGTTTAAAACCAATCCAAGTTGTTTTACTTTCAAATTCAAGGTCATCATCAGCCATTGCAGACAAGTAATTATAAGAGCCTTCATCATCATAATAAATTGTTGCATTACGTTGCTCATTTAACAAATATTTTTCAGTTGACCTTGGTTTAAAATTTGCTAATAATTTTGTTTTACCTGGAGTTGCAGCACCAAATCCATCAAATTTAATTAGATGATTTAAGTCATAAGACCCATCCTTAAGCGCATAAACAAAATCTACAGATTTTCCAGAAATATTCGCACTAAGTGTAATACTTTGACCGGAAGATTCTTTAACGTCAAAATCAAAAGATTTTGTATTAATTGTCCCGCCATCAATAGCAATATCAATTCCATAATTCGAAGATGAATCTAGTAATAACAAATAATCATCAGACTCTTCAATATAAGTCTCATATGATTTGTATTCTTTAATATAGGCATTCTGCAAATGTCCTCCCTTAGAAGTGAACTCCAACTTCAACTTGTCATTCTCGATTGTATAAATTTTCTCAGCAACAGATGAATTAGATGAAACTTTAGTTGAATCTAATAAAGAATCGCCTATTGCACTGGTATCAATATTTGAAACAGTAGCAATCTCCTCAGCAATTTGAGCCTTATTTTCAACAGTCCGAAGACTATCGTTAAATTCTTGCTTAGCTTTAGCTGCCGCAATTTCTTCCTTTGAAGGTGAATTAAAAATGCTAAATGCAAATAATATTCCTCCTATTAATAATAATCCAATGACAGAATTTCTATCCATTTCCAATTTTTTATGAAATGCAAAAATAATAATAAATAAGCGAATAGATTGGTTAAATAAATTTAATTGTGTCTATTACCTATAAAAATTTAACCGAATTTTATACTGCAACATCATGCTCTCTTAAAGCATTATTCAAGGATGTTTTCTTATCAGTACTTTCTTTTCTTTGACCAATAATCAGAGCACAAGGTACATTGTAATCACCGGCAGCAAATTTTTTGGTATATGACCCAGGTATAACCACACTTCTCGGGGGAACATATCCTTTCGTCTCAATTGGCTCACTTCCGGTAACATCAATAATTTTTGTTGACATAGTCAGTACAACATTTGCACCTAGAACTGCCTCACTACCTACCCTAACACCTTCAACAACTATACATCTAGAGCCGATAAAGGCATTGTCTTCGATAATAACCGGAGCAGCTTGAAGTGGTTCTAAAACACCACCAATGCCAACACCACCACTCAAGTGAACATTTTTGCCAATCTGAGCGCATGACCCGACTGTTGCCCACGTATCAACCATTGTACCTTCATCAACATAAGCACCAATATTCACATAACTAGGCATCATTATTACCCCTTTCGAGATATACGATCCATATCTTGCAATGGCGTGAGGCACTACTCTAATGCCTTTTTCCTTATAACCTGATTTTAAGGCCATTTTATCATGAAACTCGAAAGGACCAACTTCAATGGTTTCCATTTGTCTAATTGGGAAATAAAGTACAACAGCTTTTTTAACCCATTCATTTACCTGCCAATCACCATTTCCTAATGGTTCTGCAACCCTCAATTCCCCTAGGTCAATTTTCTCTACAACTGTATTAATAGCTTGCTGAACATCTTTATTTTTTAGTAAAGATCTGTCAATCCAAGCTTTTTCAATGATTTCTCTCATTTTGACATAATTTTTGTGCAAATATAGCTGATGTTCTCTATTTTTGCATCAAAATTTAAAGATTATGTTTGGTAAAGGAATGATGAAAAAATTGCAGGATATGCAACAACAAGTTGAAGAAACTAAGGAGCGTTTGAATCATATTAAGTTAATTGGCGAAGCTATGGAGGGCAAAGTTCGAGTTGAGGTAAACGGCAATGGTGTGATCACAAATATTAAAGCAGATGAAAATCTAAATCATGCTGAACTGACCGAATTAATTATGACAGCTGCTAATCGTGCTTTAGAACAAGCCAATAGAACAAAAGAAATGGAAATGGCCCAATCAGCGAAAGGTTTAATCCCTGGAATGTAAATGGATATTTATCACATTATCTTATTGTTTAGTGTTGCTTTTGGTGCAAGTTGGTTAACATTTTTTAGTGGCTTTGGGTTAGGCACTATGTTAACTCCTGTATTCTATTTCATGTTTAACGACTTAATACTAGCCATTTCGGCAACTGCAATAGTCCATTTATTAAATAATGTGTTTAAGTTCATTCTGATGCAAAAAAGTGTTAATTGGAGAATTGTATTACCCTTTGGCTTAACCGCAATTCCAGCAGCAGCTTTAGGAGCCTATATTTCGAAACACTTCAACGAAAAGGTTATTCTATTTGACTATAACATTCTGGAATACACAAAGGAAATCCAGCTAATTAATGTATTGTTTGGTATCATATTAATTGGTTTTGCGCTGATCGAATTAATTCCAAGCTGGTCGGTTGCTTTTTCAAAACAAAAACTTTGGCTGGGCGGTGTGATAAGCGGATTTTTCGGTGGTTTTTCAGGTCATCAAGGTGCATTGAGAACAGCGTTTTTAGTCAAATACCAATTAGATAAATTCACATTTATTGCCTCTGGAATTGTTATCGCTATGGTGATTGATATAACAAGGATTCCATTTTATTTTTCAGATTATTCATCTGAAGACTTTGAGGCACAATGGATTCATATTATTTGTGCACTAGCAGGTGCATTATTTGGAGCCATTATTGGACGATATTATTTGAAAAAAGTAAAACTAAATACACTTAATATTGTGGTATCACTTGCCATGATCATATTTGGTTTAACTTTAGGTTTGGGATTATTAGAGTGATTATGAAAACAAAATTACGTCAAAAATATAAATACCTTCGCAGGAGTTTACCGCAAGAAATGTGCACCAAATTTTCAAAATCTATCTGTGATACAATTCTCAAACAATTTTCACTTGAAAAAAAAAATGTAAGTACTTTCTATCCAATCACACAATTTAGCGAAGTTGACACAAGACATTTGCTTAGTTTACCGAACATTGACTACTACCTTCCAGTAATGACTGGAAATACTTTGAAACATATTAAATATGAATCTGAAGCTCAATTAAAAGTAAATCATTGGGGAATTCCAGAACCTGAATATGGTGTAGAAATTGATGCTTCTCAATTTGACTTTATCATTATTCCCCTACTAGCATATGATCAATTTGGCAATCGTGTTGGATATGGCAAAGGTTTTTATGATGGTTTTCTACAAAATTGTAGCAAAAATTGTATTTTTATAGGGGTAAGTTATTTTGAGCCAGAAGAGACAAAAATTGAAACAATTGATACTGATATTGCTTTGCATTATTGTATCACACCTAAAAATATTCATCAATTTTAATTTCTTGGCTAGAACTTTGTAAGGTAATTATTAATTCAAAGACAAAAACACCATGGAAAAACTATTGATTATTTTTTTTACATTAAGTACGTTTTATTCTTCTGCAAGCACAAAAGCAGATCATTCAACTTGGGACAACCTGCTACACACCTATGTATCTTCAAAAGGTAAGGTCAATTATAAGGGGTTGAAATCACAAGATTTAAAAATATCAAGTTACCTTAAAGAATTACAGGAACATTATCCTTCTTCTGATTGGTCTCGGAAAGAGAAAATGGCATATTACATTAATCTATACAATGCCTATACAGTTAAAATAGTATTAAATAACTATCCTGTTAAATCTGTTAGAGATATCAAGCTAAGTGGTCAGGATATTTGGAAGGCAAAACTTGTAAAAACAGGGTCTAAAGTATATTCATTAGGTTATGTTGAAAATGAAATATTAAGAAAAATGAATGATCCAAGAGTCCATTTTGCAATCAACTGTGCTTCATTTTCTTGCCCAAAACTATTAAACCATGCGTTTACAGCGGCTAATCTGGAAACCAATCTAAAATCATTGACAAGCGGATACATTAATAATCCGGCACATAATCAAATTACAAATCAGTCAGTCAAAATTTCTAAGATATTTGAATGGTATGCAAAGGATTTCATTAGTGATGATTCATCCTTAATTGATTTTTTAAATGAATATTCCAAAGTAAAAATTGCATCAAATGCTAAAATAGAATACATACCATACAACTGGACTTTAAATGAATAACGTACTTACACAAGATAAATGGACAGCAGAGCGACAAGTGGAGGTTTTAAGCAATGCCTTGCTTCCCGGTTTAAATTTTGCTTCAAAAATGCGCGAAAGTGGGCATTTGCCATTGCGGCCAAAAACATTAGAAATATTACAAATCAATTTGGGATACCTCTGTAATCTGGAGTGTGCCCACTGTCATGTTGATGCCTCACCAAGAAGAAAAGAAACTACTCCAAAAGAAATTCTAGAAAAATGTCTTGAGATTATTGATCACACACCAAGTATTCACACGGTTGATTTAACTGGCGGAGCGCCTGAAATGAACCCTGATTTTATTTGGTTGATTGAAGCTTTAAGCATAAGAAATGTAGAAGTTATAGTGAGAAGTAACCTGACAATTTTAGTTGAGGGTAAGTTTAAAACTTACCCCGAGATTTTAGCCCAACATAAAGTCACTGTCGTATCTTCTCTGCCATGTTATACCGAAGATAATACTGATGCACAACGCGGTGATGGTGTTTTCAATAAATCCATTAAAGCGCTTCAAAAACTAAATAGTTTAGGATATGGAATTAATCCAGAATTAAAACTGCATTTAGTTTATAATCCAGTTGGTGCTTCAATAGCGCCAAATCAATCAAAACTTGAAGCCGATTACAAGCGTGAATTAAAACAAAATAATCAGATTGATTTTGACCAATTATACACGATCACAAATCTTCCGATTAGTCGTTTTCTCGAATACTTAAGTGAGCACGATAAACTTGACACTTACCTTGAGTTATTGTCCGATAAATTTAATGCCGAAGCTGCGAAAAGTGTGATGTGTACAAATACACTTTCAGTTGATTGGAATGGTAATTTATATGATTGTGATTTTAACCAAATATTAAAACTACCTGTTGCCGTTAGAAAATCTAAAAATGTAATGGATTTTGACATTGTGGAATTATCAAAACGTCAAATTGTGTTTAATAACCATTGCTTAGGGTGTACGGCAGGAGAAGGCTCAAGTTGTCAAGGCGCTTTAACTTAAAATCATTGTATGAAGATTTTAGTCACTTTATTTATCATATTCAGCCCTTTGATGTTGATTAGTCAACAACAAACCTTTGATGAAATGGTAAAATCATATTATAAAAATACTGTCCCCTTAATTTATCCACACCAATTATATCAAAAGATTTTGAGCGGAGAAAAAATTTACCTTCTTGATTCAAGAGAGACTAAAGAATATGAGGTCTCTTTTATAAATGGCGCCATTAAAGTTGGTTATAATAATTTCAAAATTGAGACTGTTAAAAATTTATCAAAATCTACCCCTGTTATAGTTTATTGCACAATTGGAGCTAGAAGTGAGCAAATTGGAGAAAAGCTACAAAAAGCTGGATTCAATCAAGTTTACAATTTGTACGGTGGGATAATACATTGGAAAAATCAAGGCTATCCTGTATATTCATCAACTCAATCAAAAACACCAAATATTCATGTGTATAGTAAGGAATGGGGGATTTGGTTGACCAATGGAAAAGCCATTCATTGATGAAAAAAAACGCACTAATCATTTTCGCCAAAAATATAGTACTCGGAAAAGTCAAAACCCGTTTAGCTAAAACTATTGGAGATTCAGGCGCTTTTAATGTATATGTTAAACTTTATGAAATAACAGAACATGAATCTACAAAAGTAGAAGGAGCAGATATCAGAGTTTATTTTTCTGATGTTATTATCAACAGTAAATGGCCAAAAAGTGAACGCTTTATTCAAAAAGGGAAAGACCTTGGTGAGCGAATGAAAAACGCCTTCAATGACGCTTTTGAGGCGGGTTATGAAAACGTAGTTTGTATTGGATCAGACTTACCAGATATTAAGTCGAGAATTATTGAAGATGCTTTTTTGAAACTTAATAAGAATGATCTTGTATTTGGTCCAGCAGCTGATGGAGGATACTACCTTGTAGGCATGAATAAGACACATCTGTATATATTTGAAAACAAACCGTGGAGTACAGACCAATTATTATCCATTACAAGAAAAGAAATTGAAACCGAAGGACATCTATATTCTTTATTAGATGTTTTAAACGACATAGACACAATTCAAGACTTAAAACAATCAACATTATCAGACCAATTTAAACACTACTATGAGTTATTTGAACGAAACCAACAATCTTTACAAAGCAGCAGCACTAACACCTGACATAGGTCTTTGCTGCACGACAACACCAGTTTGGGCACTACCAGAATTAGATATGCCTCAAATCATGTTAGACATGAATTATGGCTGTGGCAGCACAGTTAATCCAAGAGATCTAGTCAATTCTCCTAAAACACTTTATGTTGGTGTGGGCGGCGGGATGGAAATATTTCAATTTTCATACTTTTCCAGACAAAAACATGGTGTCATAGGAATTGATGTTGTTGATGAAATGTTAGAAGCTTCTAAACAAAATTTAATTACAGCAGCTGAAACTAACCCATGGTTCGACCCTGAATTTGTAGACTTAAGAAAAGGAGATGCTTTGAATCTTCCTGTCGAAGATAATTCAATTGATGTTGCAGCTCAAAATTGTCTCTTCAATATTTTTAAAATTGATGATTTAAAAACAGCACTTGCAGAAATGTATCGTGTTTTAAAACCTGGTGGACGATTAGTATTGTCGGACCCTATCACTGAAGATCCAATGCCACAAAACTTAAAAAATGACGATAAACTAAGAGCACTTTGCCTTTCCGGATCAATTCCACTGCAAGAATATATCGATATGATTACCTCAGTCGGATTTGGTACTGTAGAGATAAGAGCCAAACGGCCGTACAGAATATTATCCCCAAATCATTATGATACTGAAAAGTTAATATTAATCGAAAGTGTTGAGGTTTGCGCTATTAAAGACCCTATGCCAGAAGATGGACCTTGTGTTTTTACAGGTAAAACAGCGACATATTTTGGAAATGAAGACTATTTTGATGATCATCAAGGCCATACGCTTTTACAAAATATGCCGCTAGCTGTTTGTGATAAGACCGCCAACGCTTTAGGCAACCTTGATAAGCAAGATATTTACATTTCCGAATCTACCTACTTTTATGATGGTGGGGGTTGTTGTTAAATCCTCAGCACTTCGTACTATTCCAAAGAATCCTATTCAACCAAATTGAAACAGGTGTTTAGTATTAAAAAAAAACATCTCCAACTATAACTCTCCTTTTTAGAGAAAATATTAATATTATGCATGCATAATATTAATATTTTTTGTATATTTAACCATATAAATGTACTTCCTATATGAACAAAGAAGAATTATTTGATTTTCATATCCGAAATAACTGGTTCAAAATTTCAAGGTATTACAATCAGTTAGCCTCACAATTTGACACTACATTTTCTTGGGGTTTCATAATTTTACATGTTGAAAAGGAAGGCACTCCAAGTACTTCTTTAGGGCCTAAAATGGGGATGGAGTCTACAAGTTTATCTCGAACGCTTAAAAAGATGGAAGAAGATGGAATAATTACAAGAAAACCAGATAAAACTGACAAACGAAAATCAATGGTCTTTTTAACTTCAAAAGGAGTGGAAATGCGAAAAGAAGTTCGAGACGTTGTGTTTGATTTTAATAAAAAAATATATGACCGAATTTCTAGTGAAGAATTAAAGTCCTTTTTTAATACAATGAACAATGTGGATGAAATTGTAAGCGAGTTATTGGAATCGCAAAATGAACCTACGAATTAAATATATTATAGCATGAAAAGAAATATAAAAAGTGTTGCAGTACTAGGATCTGGTGTGATGGGATCAGCTATTGCTTGCCATTTTGCAAATATAGGACTTGATGTTCTTTTGCTTGATATGGTACCAAAAGAGCCTAACGAAAAAGATGCAGCAAAAGGGTTAACCTTAGAATCTCCACAGGTGCGAAACAGTATAGTTAATCACCACCTTTCAAATGCTTTAAATTCTAAACCCTCCCCTATTTACAAGAAGGCATTTGCTTCAAGAATTAAAACTGGAAATTTTGATGATGACTTTGAAAAAATCAAATCTGCGAACTGGATTATTGAAGTAGTAGTTGAGCGATTAGATATCAAACAAATTATTTTAGAAAAAGTTGACCGCTATAGAACACTTGGCTCCCTTGTCTCTTCAAACACATCAGGAATTCCAATTCATATGATGCTAGAAGGAAGAAGTGACGATTTCCAAGCCCATTTTTGTGGGACACATTTCTTTAATCCACCTAGATACTTGAGGCTTCTAGAAATCATACCTACTCCTAAAACCAATCCAGAGATTATTGAATTTTTCATGCACTATGGTGCTAGATTTTTAGGTAAAAAAACGGTATTGTGTAAAGATACCCCCGCATTTATAGCTAACCGAATTGGTGTTTATTCAATCATGTCCTTATTTCATACAGTTGAGGAAATGGGGTTAACAGTCAATGAAATCGATAAGTTAACTGGCCCAATTTTAGGTCGACCGAAATCTGCCACTTTTAGAACTTGTGACGTTGTCGGCTTAGACACTTTAGTACATGTTGCAAACGGACTGAAAGACAATTGTCCGAATGATGAAGAGCGAGCTATGTTCGAACTACCGAATTATGTCTCTAAACTTGTTGAAAATGGATGGTTAGGGTCTAAATCTGGGCAAGGTTTTTACAAAAAAGAAAAATCCAACGGCAAAAAACAAATATTAGCATTAAACTTAGAAACAATGACTTATGAGCCATCTCAAAAAGTCAGTTTTCCAGTCATGGCACAGACCAAAACGATCGATAACCTAGCAGAACGTACTAAGGTGCTATATTTCGATAAAGGTAGAGCAGGAGAATTTTACAAACGCTCTTTTAATGGTGTATTTGCTTATGTTTCCAATAGAATTCCAGAAATAACAGAAGATATTTATAAGATTGATGACGCCATGAAAGCTGGTTTTGGTTGGGAGTTAGGACCATTTGAAACATGGGATGCCATTGGACTTGAACAATCGTTAGAATTAATTAAGGCCTCTGGTAAAACAGTTGCCAACTGGGTTAATGAAATGTTAAGTAATGGAATCAAAACTTTCTATAAAGTCGAAAATGGGCAAAAGCACTATTATGATATTAATTCTAAATCATATCAACCAATCCCAGGAACTGAAGATTTAATATTCATTGATAATTTGCGAGACAGCCATACTGTTTGGGAAAATAATGACTGTCATTTAATCGATTTGGGAGATGGTATCCTAAACTTAGAATTCCATACCAAAATGAATACAATTGGAGGAGGTGTATTGCAGGGAATTCAAAAAGGTATTGAACTAGCTGAAAATGATTATAAAGGTCTGGTCATTTCAAATACGGGCCAAAATTTTTCTGCTGGCGCCAATGTTGGACTAATTTTCATGATGGCGATTGAACAAGAATATGATGAGTTAAATTTTGCCATTAAACAATTTCAAGACACCATGATGCGGATCCGTTACTCATCATGTCCAGTTATAGTAGCACCTCATAATATGGCTCTTGGTGGAGGATGTGAAATGTCAATGCATGCTGATAAAGTTATTGCACATTCAGAGCTTTATATGGGCTTAGTAGAATTTGGTGTTGGCCTTATTCCAGGAGGAGGTGGTAGTAAAGAATTTGCAAAACGATTATCAGATAACTTACGAGAAGGAGACGTCAGAATTAATCAATTTCGTGATGCTTTTTTAACCATTGGTCAAGCTAAAGTTTCCACCTCTGCCTATGAAGCTTTTGATCTAGGCTACCTGAGAAAAGGGATAGATGAAGTGGTCATTGATAGAGATTATCAACTGACAAGAGCAAAAGAAGCCTGTTTAGCATTATATAATGCAGGCTATAGTCAACCTCCAAAAGAGCAAAACATTACCGTTCTCGGACAAGAAGGTCTTGGTATTGTTTACGTTGGAGCAGATTCAATGGCTCACGGAAACTACATTTCAGAACATGATAAATACATCTCTGAAAAGCTTGGGTTTGTATTAGCTGGAGGAGATTTATCTGAATTAACTCAAGTTGATGAACAATATTTACTTGATCTTGAGCGAAAGGCATTCTTGGACTTATGCACAAAAAAGAAGACACTTGAAAGAATTCAATCCATAGTTACAAAAGGAAAAATTTTGAGAAACTAAACATAATAAAATACTTATTAGAATGAAAACAGCATATATAGTAAAAGCATACAGAACCGCAGTTGGAAAAGCGAAGCGCGGTGGATTCAGGTTTTCACGACCTGATGACATGGCTGCTGACGTAATCAAACATTTATTAAATGAAGTTCCAGAATTAGATCAAGAATTAATTGATGACGTCATTGTTGGAAATGCCATGCCTGAAGCTGAACAAGGACTCAATGTTGGTCGATTTATCTCATTAATGGGTTTAAATACTGAAAAGGTACCTGGCATGACTGTCAATAGATATTGTTCTTCTGGCTTAGAAACTATGGCCATTGCTAAAGCAAAAATTGAAGCTGGAATAGCAGATGTTATTATTGCTGGCGGAACTGAATCTATGTCTGCCATTGCAATGGGAGGTTGGCGAATAGTTCCTAATTCAAAGGTTTCAAAAGTACATGCTGATTGGTACTGGGGAATGGGAAATACAGCTGAAGAAGTTGCGAAAAAATACAATATTTCAAGAGATATGCAGGACGAATTTGCCTATAATTCTCACAAGAAAGCCTTAAACGCTATTCAGGAAGGTCGCTTTAAAGATGACATTGTACCTATAAATGTCAATGAGGTGTATCTTGATAAGACTGGCAAACGAGCAGAAAGACAAAATATAATAGACACTGATGAGGGTCCACGGTTAGGAACAACAATAGAAGCTTTAGCTAGATTGAAACCTGTATTTATGAATAACGGGACAGTCACCGCTGGAAATGCTTCTCAAATGTCTGATGGGGCAGCTTTTGTACTTATGATGTCAGAAGAGATGGTTAAAAAGTTAAATCTTGAACCTATTGCTAGATTAGTGTCTTATAAAGTTGTTGGTGTTGAACCTCGTATTATGGGAATTGGACCAGTGGATGCTATTCCTGGTGCTATTAAAATGGCTGGGCTGAAACAAGCAGACATCAATCTATTTGAATTAAATGAAGCTTTTGCATCACAATCACTAGCCGTCATTAAAGAAACAGGATTAAATCCTGACATAGTAAATGTTAACGGCGGTGCTATTGCATTAGGACATCCATTAGGTTGTACGGGGGCTAAACTTTCTGTTCAGATAATGAATGAATTGAAAAAAAGAAATCAAAAATATGGGGTTGTAACCATGTGTGTAGGTACTGGACAAGGTGCTGCTGGCGTAATTGAAATGATGTAAATAAACCAAAATTGAACAAAATAGTTGAAATAAAAAACAGTGAGGATTTATTTCCCATTCGTCATACAGTACTTTGGCAACATAGAGCTATTGAGAATTGTGGAATAGAACCTGATTATTTAGATTCAACCTTCCATATTGGTGCGATAGATGAAAGCGGTGAAATTGTTGGAACTTCCACATTTATTCAAGAACAACATGCTGAATTTGACAATAAAAATCAATACCGATTGAGAGCAATGGCAACCAGTCCTTCAATAAGAGGAAATGGTATAGGTAAAGCAATCATTGAATTTGCGATAACAGAATTAGCAAAAAGACGCGTTGAGCTACTTTGGTGTGACGCCAGAATAAAGGCATGTGGGTTTTATGAAAACTTAGATTTTAAAATTAAAGGTGAAATTTATGAGGTTCCAGAAATAGGACCACATAAACTGATGTATAAAGAAATATTGTCTTATCAAAAGACTAAACATTAAAAATTGAAATTATGGCAAAAGAAGCAATTAAAGGAGGAGAATTTATTATTAAAGATGTTGATTGTCAAGACATTTTTACACCAGAAGATTATACTGAAGAGCAAGGAATGATTGCTCAAATGTGCTTAGACTTTATTAGGCAAAATATTTTTCCAAACTTAGACAGAATTGACAGTTTGGAAGAAGGTTTGATGCCTTCGTTACTTGAAAAAGCAGGAGAATTAGGTTTACTTGGTATGTCAGTCCCTCAAGATTTAGGCGGAATGGGGATGGACTTTCCAACTTCACTTTTAGCGACGGAATATACTGGAAGAGGCCACTCATTTTCTGTAGCGTATGGTGCGCATACAGGAATTGGAACCTTGCCAATACTATACTACGGAGACGAAGCTCAGAAATCAAAATATATTCCTAAACTAGCCAGTGGTGAATGGAAAGCAGCGTATTGCTTAACTGAGCCAGGGTCAGGATCTGATGCAAATTCTGGAAAAACCAAAGCGGTGTTATCTGAAGATGGCGCTCATTACACCATAAACGGGCAAAAAATGTGGATCACAAATGCTGGATTTGCAAACGTATTTACTGTATTTGCTAAAATTGAAGATGATGATAATTTAACTGCATTTATAGTTGATGCGGATTCAGAAGGAATTTCGTTAAATCCAGAAGAAAAGAAAATGGGGATTAAGGGCTCCTCTACTCGTCAAGTCTTCTTTAACAACGTAAAAGTTCCAGCAGAAAATTTATTGGGAAATCGGAATAATGGTTTTAAAATCGCCTTGAATATTCTTAATATTGGTAGAATTAAATTGGCAGGTGGTGTACTTGGTGGTTGTAAGGAATCCATTAACCATTCTGTACGATACGCCAACGAACGTGAGCAGTTTGGTCGTCCAATTTCAAAATATGGTGCAATTAGACATAAAATTGGAGAACAAGTTATTAAGACATTTTCACTTGAATCTGCTGTTTACCGTTTGGCTTTCGATATTGACAATGCCATCAAAGTACTAGTTGATAATGGCATGGAGAAAGGTGAGGCAACTTTAAAAGGAATTGAAGAATTTGCACCAGAATGTGCCATGTTAAAAGTAATCGGCTCGGAAGCGCTTGACTATTGCGTAGATGAAGGGGTTCAAATTCATGGCGGAATGGGATTTTCCGCAGAATCAGAAGTTGAGCGAGGATACCGTGATGCTAGAATAAATCGAATTTTTGAAGGTACAAATGAAATCAATCGGCTTTTAACGGTTGATATGATTTTGAAAAGGGCAATGAAAGGCAAATTAGACTTAATGGGACCAGCCTTGGCTATTAGCAATGAATTGATGAGTATTCCTGATTTTGATGACCCTTCTGGCGTATTATTTGAAGAAGAAAAAAAATATATTAAGAATTTTAAAAAGGTTTTACTGATGGTTGCCGGCACAGCAGCACAAAAATTAATGATGCAATTGAGTAAGGAGCAAGAAATATTGATGAATATTGCAGACATTGCAAACGATATATATATTGCAGAATCAACCTTGTTACGAGTTGAAAAAATGGCCAACTCAAAAGGAGAAGAAGACACATCAATTTATATGGATATTGCCCGAACATTTATCTTTGACGCAGCAGACCGAATTAATAAGGCTGGGAAAGATGCTCTAATGGCTTTTACTGAAGCAGATGAATTAACCATGCTATTAATGGGGTTAAAACGTTTCACAAAAGTAAGTGCATTCAATACAACTCAAGCTCGAAGAAGAATAGCTCAAGTCACTATCGATCGTAATGAGTATTGTTTTTCAGATGCCATAAATAAATAACTATTTATTCATAAATAAAAACAAAAAAAGACATAAGGTGAAAAAAATAGTAATAAAAACAACTTTGATTTTAGCGGTCACATTTACATATTCGTGTGGAAACAAAACAAATGAGGTTCACGATCTTTCAAAAACAGAAAGTGTTATAGAAACTGAAGCTCATCATAATGAGGAGAACAAACTTGTTTTAGACAATGGCAAACTTTGGAATGCCAATCCAGAAACAACAATTGGAGTTAACAATATGATTGACTTAATGAATTCTTTTTCGGACAAAAATAATGTTGAAGCTTATGACAAATTGTACGAAGACTTACAAACAGAATTCACAATGATTTTTCAAAAGTGTACTATGACAGGTGAGTCACATAACCAATTACACAACTTTCTATTACCCATTAAAAAACTATTTGTTGGGCTTAATTCAAATAATTTAGAAGACTGTCAGGATAGTTACGAGAAACTAAGTAGACATTTAAAAGAGTATAAAAACTTTTTTAAATAAAGGATATTGCACCAGGAGACAATAGATAATAAAAGGCAAATATGTTGAGCGAATAATAGAATAATTATACTACGGCGTAGCCAGTAAATTAAACACTATAAAATAAAGATTACAACTATTGTATCAATTCACAACTAATTTTTTATTAGATATTTTGCCTTGTTGAATTACTTGTACGATATACAATCCTGCACTCAAATTAGGATTTAGATAAAACACTTGTTGATTAAATGATGGTAAAGTAAAGACGATTTTACCATTGATGTCCAGAATTCGAATTAAAGAATGACTATAATTTGCACCTAAATCAATTTGAAATTCCCCAGTTGTAGGATTCGGATATAATTCAATTTTAGAAATATCAACTTTTTCTTGAAGACCAACAGTTGTTACCTCTGAACATTCTGAAGTTAATATACAGCCATTCAAAATAATTAAAACTGCATAATTTCCATTAGCTGGCGCTATAAAAGTAGCATCTGTAGCGCCCTGAATTGGTAAATTGTTATTATCACAATCTAACCACTGATATGTGGCATTTGTATTTGTTTCATTTGAAGTCAGAATATTATTATCTTGTGTAACAGAAAGGTCTATTGTCAAATCCAAATTAATTGTAATCACACTATCACAACCTTGAGAATTCATAATAATGTCCTGATAAGTACCACTTGATGTCCAAGTTACCGTTCCGCTGGGTGGAGTATATGAATTTTGGCACAAAGTAAGGTTTAAAGTAGAGGCAGACGACGAGTTTACCGTGAGATTTATATTGAGTATACTATCACAACCGTAAATTGATGTTAAGTTCTCAATGTAAATGCCACTAGTTGTGATCACATTTCCAGAAGGGGAAGTATAAGAATCACAAGCTATTGGGCCTAAGGTTATTTCAGTTGAATTTATACCTAGCGTAATTGTAAAAATACTATCACAGCCTGCTGGTGATACAACGGTGTCATGATAAATCCCTGTATTATACCAAATGTGATTTCCACTTGGAGAAACCAATGAATCACATGCTATTTCTGTTAGCGTAAACGACGGAACAGTACTTGTTAAATTTACGGTAATTACACTATCGCAACCTGAAGCGCCAGTAACAATATCTGCATAAGTTCCAGAATTCCACCAAACATTGTTTCCACTTGGACTCACATATCCAGAGCAGGTTGTCACATTGAGTGTACTTGAAGTTGCACCTGGTCCTATTGTAGGTCCATTGATCCAATTGGATGAACTTCCTGTTAATGCAAAATTATTCAAAGTTCCACCATAACTATTGCCAGACTCATCAGAAATTGAGATTGACGCCGTGTTATTACCACTTGGAACACCCTCATTTAACCGGTAATAAGCGACTAAACCAGTTGGGATTGAACAATATTCCATTCCCATTTCGGCAGCTATCTCAGTTCCAGTTCTAGCGTAATCAAAAACCCGAACTTCATCAATATCACCATCAAAATAATTAATCCCATCAATCCGCTGGCCTATTCTCATATTTACTGCCGAACCTGTATTAACAGGTGTATTAATATTACCAGCAATTTCTAATACGCCATCAATATATAAAGCATGTTTATCAGTCGCAACAGGGTTATAAACTGCTGCAACATGATGCCATTGCCCATCATTTACTGCTGTGGAACCAACTAATCCACTTCCGCCAACTTCAATTCTAATAGAATTATTTTGCAACACAGAGAATGTATACCGTTGACCTGTAGCAAAAGTCCCCCAGTTTAAAATGACATTTTGAGATCCAATTGCATTTGCCGAAGTCCTTATCCAAGCCTCAACTGTTCTAGGGGTATTGCCAGATATGCCAGGAAAAGTGGTTTGAACATAATCATCAACATTATCAAAGTTTAAGGCTGCATTTTGAGCCTTAACTTTATAATTAATTGACAGTAGAACTAAGAGTATAATTTTAAATTTCATATCATTTCATTTAGGACACGGGGAACAATAAATATACGAAATTTATTGAAATGTGTGAATAGCGAAAGTATGTAGCTAAAATACAACCTCTAACCATCAATCTGACCAAATATTTGGATGGTGAAAGTAATTACCGGATGACTAATCTTTTATTAATAATTTTATCCTGCTGAATGACTTTAACAGAATATAAACCAGCACTTAGCTTAAGATCAATAAGAATAGTTTCTTGATTAAAGGGTTGTGAATTAAATACCACTTTGCCATTAATATCAATAATTTGGATTAAAGATTGACTATAATTCAAACCTAGATTAATTTGAAACTCCCCTGTTGTTGGATTTGGGTATAATTCAATTGAAGCAGCATCTGTTTTTTCTTGTAACCCAATTGTGGTTACTTCGTAACATTCTGAGGTTAAAGTACAGCCATTTAATACAATTAATACAGCATAATTTCCGTTTGTTGGTGCAATAAAAATTTGATCAGTTGCCCCGGCAATTGGTGTATTACCATTATCACAATCTAACCACTGGTAAGTGGCATTTGCATTCGTTTCATTTGAAGTCAGAATATTGTTATCCTGTGTAACGGACAGGTCGATAGTCAAATCTAAATTAATGGTGATGACACTATCACATCCCTGAGCGTTCATAATAATGTCCTGATAAGTGCCACTAGACGTCCAAGTTACTGTACCACTTGGAGGTGTATAAGAATTTTGGCATAGCGTAGGGTTCAGAGTTGACGAAGAAGATGAGTTAACAGTAAGACTGATATTTATAGTACTATCACAACCTTCAACTGATGTTAAGTTCTCAACATACATACCACTACTAGTTATGACATTACCAGAAGGAGATGTGTACGAATCACATGCTGTTGGTGTAATGGTTATTTCACTTGAATTAATACCTAATACAATAGTAAAAATGCTGTCACAACCTACGGCAGATATTACAGTATCGTGATAAATTCCAGTATTGTACCAAATGTAATTTCCGCTTGGAGAAATCAATGAATCGCACACAACAACTGTATTGGAAACAGTGGGGATGTTAATAACTAAGTCAACTGTGCTAATACTATCGCACCCTGAAGCACCAGTAAGCACCTCTGAATAAGATCCTGATGTCCAAAATACCTGTCCACTAGGACTAGTATGAGCAGAACAAGAATTAATAGTTGTACTAGTTGCTGTCGCTCCAGGCGTAATAACTGGCCCATTATCCCAATTAGAAGTTGACCCTGTGAGTGCAAAATTATTTAAGGTTCCAGTGTTAGAATTACCAGAATCATCAATGGCGGTTGTACTGTTTGTATTTGTTGCTAATGGTGTACCGTCGTTAAACCTATAATAGGCTACCAAACCAGAAGGAATAGTACAAAATTCGGCATTCATTTCAGCAGTTATCTGTGTTCCAGATCGTGCATAATCAAATATTCTCACTTCGTCAATGCTACCCTCAAATAAAATAGATCCTCCTGAAACTCTCTGTCCAATTTTTAAATTTTGGTTACCCGCTGGTGTATTCACATTTGACAAATTACCTGTACCAACCTGAGCACCATTAACGTATAGATACCCTGTCCCATTATCTAATACAAAAGCAACATGTGCCCATTGTCCAACAGGAACTGAATTAGCAGGTGAAGCAATATTCGTATTTGTTCCACCAGAAATAAATTGTAAACTTCTGTTCCCCCCAACTGAAAATGTATTTCTTGACCCAACAGCATTCAAACCATAATCTAAAACAGCTAAATTGGAACTTGGTGCATTTAAACTAACAAAAATCCAAGCTTCAAAGGTTCTGTTTGCAGAACCAGATATTCCAGAATAAGTTGTTTGTACAAAATCATTACTGCCATCAAAGTTTAAAGCAACATTTTGAGCCTGCACTTGAACTGTTAACAGCATTGTTACAAAAACTGAGAATACAAGGTAAAGCGTTTTTAATTTCATAATGGTATTTATCTTAATTGACGTAAAAGTATTTAATCTAGATAACAAATAACGCTGTTTTTTTACATTATCACGAAAAAAAAATATGATGTGCTAAACTTAACTGAAATTAGAAGTTACCTGTAAGCATCACAAGGTGCCACTCTTTTTTTATGTTTACCACCAAAAAGCGACATTCCTCCACCCTTCTCTTTTCCTTTACACTTTGGATTGTAAAAAATAGGAACTTTTAAAGCCATATAAATGTCTGATCCGTAAACGTTTGAGGGTACAAAATAATTTAAGAGCTTGTCAGTTCCAATAGTCAATATATACAATCTAATACTAGCTCCTAACTGCGCTTTTTGATACTCGTATAGTGAAAATGGTAGAGCAAAATCTACCCATTTGGTTTCAAACCTTGGTGTGACTGAAATTGAATTGGCATGTCTTGGACCAAAAGCTTTTTTTCTTGGACCAATTCCTTGAACCCATGTCCCGTTTACATATAGAAAACCAGGTAGAATATTATAATCTACTTGAACCGAAAACGTTGTGGGTAGACTCATTTTATTTGGGTTCTTAACTATTCCATTTTCTAGGTCTCCTGTCAACTGATTCAAGATATCGTCCGCACTGTTTATTCCACGGTTGAGGTCATATTGGGTATCACTTTCTTGATAGCCATAATATTCAGTATTATCAGGATTAAACTTTGCATAGCCAATATCATTAATGGAAACGCCTATTTTATAACGGTACAATTTCCTTGAACAACCATTTTTCTTTGAATTAGGATAATATGACCGGCACTGATCATACATTTTTTGATAAGTAAAACCTAGATCCAATCCTGTGCCTCCTTTGAATGAAAACTCGGGACTTGTGTTTAACATGACATCTCCCTGAAAATTATTCATATTGAGTATTTCATTAACGACATTGTAGTCCAATTGATGCATTTTCAAAGCTGCTCCAGCAAGTGGAAAGATTTTCTTAATTGATAAACCAAGCATAAACATCTCGTTTCTTTGCTTCAAAAAAGTATAGCCATAACTTAATTTAATTTCTCCATGGGCTAAGCCAGTTACATTGAAGTTTCGGAGAGAGTGTTGGGTGATTGGATCTATAGTTGTCCCATTGATACCGCTCTCCATCAGATAAGCCAGTGAATCATCAATTCCTCGAACAGTAGTATATGAATAGCCACCTAAACTTAACCCAAATGCATGGTCCCCTTGACTTAAAACGGCTCCTAATAGTTGTATATAATTACGATTATAAACGTGATAGAAATTAGATCCACTATTTATATGTAAATCCTCTAACGCGGGTAAACCAGAGCTTATTGAGCGAATAACAGTTGTATTTTCTAATGCAAATAGATTATTATTGGTATATGATCCTATACCAACAATATTAATATCCAACCAAGTTTTAGCATCAAGCATTGATGACGGGTTGATATGGACACTAGATGTTGGGGTAAAGTTTGAATTCAATGCACCAAATGTATTTTGGGCATTTAATTTCGTCCAACTGACAAAACATAATATGAGTCCTAGATATTTCAACCTGTTAAATTGCATTATACTATTTGTATAACGTATTTAATCAAGAGTTGTTACCTTATTCCTAAACAATTACATATTTCGTCGGTACTGTCCACCTACCTCAAATAGCGCATTCGTAATTTGACCAAGGGAACAATATTTTGTTGCTTCCATAAGATAATCGAAGATATTTTCATTTTGAATAGCAGCACGTTGAATCTTATCAATTTGATCTTCAAGATGATTTGAATTCGTTTTTTCAAGCTCTTTTAACATTGACAGCTGATATTGTTTTTCTTCTTCAGTTGCTCTAATTACTTCTGCTGGTATCACCGTAGGAGATCCTTTTTTACTCAAGAATGTATTTACCCCAATAATTGGAAATTGTCCATTATGTTTTAAGGTCTCATAATACAAACTCTCCTCTTGAATTTTAGAGCGTTGGTACATGGTTTCCATAGCGCCAAGTACACCACCTCGCTCAGTAATTCTGTCAAACTCCAACAATACTGCTTCTTCAACTAAATCAGTCAATTCTTCAATGATGAATGAGCCTTGAATTGGATTTTCATTTTTTGCCAATCCAAGCTCTTTATTAATGATTAATTGAATGGCCATTGCTCTCCTCACTGATTCTTCAGTAGGTGTTGTAATCGCTTCATCATATGCATTTGTATGCAATGAATTACAGTTATCATAAATTGCATATAAGGCCTGTAAACTTGTTCGAATATCATTAAAATCAATCTCCTGGGCGTGCAATGAACGTCCAGATGTTTGAATATGATATTTCAGCATTTGTGCTCTAGGATTAGCCTTATATTTATTCTTCATGGCTTTAGCCCAAATCTTTCGAGCTACTCTACCTATAACAGCATACTCTGGATCAATACCATTTGAGAAGAAAAAAGACAAATTTGGTCCAAATTTATTAATATCCATCCCTCTACTTAAATAGTATTCTACGTAAGTAAATCCATTGGCTAAGGTTAAGGCTAATTGTGTAATTGGGTTTGCACCTGCTTCCGCAATATGATACCCAGAAATCGATACAGAATAGAAATTTCTTACCCCATTATTGATGAAGTATTCCTGAACATCTCCCATCAAACGCAATGCAAATTCTGTTGAGAAAATACAAGTATTTTGTGCTTGATCTTCCTTTAAAATATCAGCTTGAACAGTTCCTCTAACTTGAGTTAAAGTTTCTGCTTTAATTTTTGCATAAACATCAGCAGGTAAAACTTCATCACCTGTTACACCTAGCAACATTAAACCTAAACCATCATTACCTTCTGGAAGCTCACCTTGGTATTCTGGTCGAATTGTACCAGATTTCTTGTATTTAGCAATAATCTTTGCCTCTACTTCTGCTTCCAATTGGTTGTCTTTAATGTATTTTTCACAATTTTGATCAATGGCAGCATTCATAAAAAAGCCCAATAACATTGGTGCTGGGCCATTAATGGTCATAGATACCGAAGTTAAGGCATGAGACAAATCAAAACCAGAATACAATTTTTTGGCATCATCTAAACAACATATAGAAACACCTGAATTGCCAACCTTACCATAAATGTCAGGCCTTGAATCTGGATCATTACCATAGAGTGTTACTGAATCAAAGGCCGTTGACAACCTTTTAGCAGGCATTCCTTCACTCACATAATGAAAACGTTTATTAGTCCTTTCTGGACCGCCTTCTCCCGCAAACATTCTTGAAGGGTCTTCACCAGTTCGTTTAAATGGATATAATCCTGAAGCATAAGGAAATTCTCCTGGTACATTCTCTTGCAAAATCCAAATTAACAAATCACCCCATGCTGTATATTTTGGTAAAGCAATTTTAGGTATTTGTTGATGTGACAATGATTCAGAATGTGTTTCAATCTTAATTTCTTTATCACGTACTTTAAATACATATAAAGGATCCTTATACCGCTTAACCTTATCACTCCAATTTAAAATATGCAGCCAGTTATGCGCGTCTAAATCCATTTTCACCTTGTCAAACTCCTTTAGCAATAAACTAAAGAAATCTTTATTCTCTTCTGGAACAGAGGCCTCATTAACGATTCCGATTTTAGTCAGGTTTAATTTTTGATTTGCAACCGATTCGGCAGTTTGGAAAATTCCGAATAATTTTTGAGCAACCTTGGATTGTGCTTGAGACCAATCATCATATGCTCTATTATTTTCTGAAATCTCTGATAAGTATCTTGTTCTTGAAGGTGGAATTACAAATATCTTTTCAGACATCTCCTCTGTTATGTGGAACGTTGTTTTTAAATCTTTAGCGCTAGTTTTTTCAACTAACTTATCCATAATTGCCTTATACAAGGTGTTCATCCCTGGATCATTAAATTGAGAGGCAATTGTACCAAATACAGGCAATTCATCTTGAGGCGTTTCCCAAAGATTGTTATTACGCATATATTGTTTCTTCACATCTCGCAGCGCATCTAAAGAACCTCGCTTATCAAACTTATTAATAGCCACTAGATCAGCAAAGTCAAGCATGTCAATTTTTTCCAATTGAGTTGCAGCACCGAATTCTGGCGTCATCACATATAGAGATACATCTGAGTGGTCCATAATTTCAGTATCTGACTGACCAATTCCTGATGTTTCCAATATGATTAAATCAAAATTCGCTGCTTTTAGAATTTCCAATGCTTCTGAAACATGTTTACTTAATGCTAAGTTGGATTGTCTAGTTGCCAGTGATCGCATATACACACGATTATTACTAATGGCATTCATTCTAATTCTATCCCCTAATAAAGCACCTCCTGTTTTCCTTTTTGAGGGATCAACAGACACAATGGCAATCGTTTTTTCTTCAAAATCTATTAAAAACCTTCTCACTAATTCATCTACCAAAGAAGATTTTCCTGCACCACCAGTCCCGGTAATACCTAAGATTGGAGTATCAACTTTTTTTGCTAATTCATGAACTTCATCTAATACAGTTTTAGATGCTTCTGGAAAATTTTCAGCAGCACTTATTAATCTTGCAATTGACGTAACCGATTTATCTTTTAAGCGGTCAACCTCACTATTTAAAGACTCACCAATTGGAAAATCACTTTGCATGACCAAATCATTTATCATGCCTTGTAAGCCCATTTCACGGCCATCATCTGGATGGTAAATTCTAGTAATTCCGTAAGCTTGTAATTCTTCAATTTCTGAAGGTAAAATTGTCCCACCTCCACCTGCAAATATCTTAATATGATTGGCTCCCTTTTCTTTAAGGAGATCATACATGTATTTTAAATATTCTGTATGCCCCCCTTGATATGAAGTCATTGCGATAGCTTGCACATCCTCTTGAATAGCACAATTCACAACCTCTTCTACACTTCTATCATGTCCTAAATGGATTACTTCACAACCGGTTGACTGGATAATCCTTCTCATAATATTAATGGCTGCATCATGTCCATCAAATAATGAAGCTGCAGTAACTATTCTTACTTTATGTTTAGGTTTATAGGGTGCGATTTGTTCCATTTGTGCTAAAATTTTCTAGTGGCAGCAAATATAATTAAAAACCGTGCAATTTGGAACGGAATTTGTGAATGATTAGGTAAATATTAAGGTATGAAAAATTTTAGTTTATTGATATTGGTAACAATTCTAATCGCTAGTTGTGCTAAAACTACCAAAGGCGAATGGATGGTTTATGAAGAGGAAATGTGTTTGCCATTTTGGGTGGATGAAGATAGTCGAAACCGATCTAAAGATAATTTAGAAAAATTCCTTAAAGCCGAAGGCATTATTCCTTTAAAAATAAGGATTACTGGGGAGTATATCCCCGAATGTGATGACTGTGAATGCGCAACTGGAATTGTTTATGAAGTTCAAGTTGATGAAACGCAATCAGGGTTGCTACTTTATTATGGTTTCAAAACTAAATAATTAAACGAGCGTTATAATCGACCTGTTTGTTTTGACTTGGATTCTTTAATTTGATCGGCCACTTTCAAATAAACTGAAGTTAATTAAGATTCTTTGTCAGGTTTAAATAATTCAAAGCCCTGCATAAGCAATGAAAATACTTGAATATTGATTAGCAAAATAAAAATAGAACTAATCAAAGAACCAGAAATTAATAGGTAGTTAACTAATAGAATAATGGTTAGAATCAAAGTGATCATTTCTATCCCTAAATTGATCTTTTGAACATTAGTTTGATCTTTTATTCTAACATCAAACATTGAAAACAATTTTGAGGTAGTTAAAACCAACAACATAATCAATATAAAGTAGCTAATGATTGGGTAATAATACACCCAAACTAATAAGGTAATTACAAAAGCTTTAATTAATAGAATTGAGAGTTTGAATAATATTGATTCTTGTCTCTGATTTGCCATTACTATATTTAAACCAATTTTCTTAGCGCTAAAATATAGCCAAAATGCATGCCTTCATGAATATTATTGAATGTAATAGCATCTTCAATACTGTTTAATTCTACTCCAAAGCTAGTTCTATAAAGCTTAAATGGTTTGTCAAATCTATTAGCTTGCCAATCTTTTTCCAATAAAGCAGGAAGTGTTTTAAAATAATTCAACATAGTTTTCCATTCCGCTTGAGAATAATTTGATTTAGGTTTGCTCCCCTTTCTAAAACCATCAATTATGGCTTGATCTTCAATATACATTTTTGTACCTGAAAGACTGTAACACAGTAATTGTTGAGTAACTGCCAAGTGAGCAATGTTCCAAAAAATAGAATTATTATACCCCTCAGGAATTTTACATAATTGATCAAAAGTTAAATCTTGAATAGCTTTTAATGTTGTTTCTCGCGATTGTTTTAGGAATTTGATATTTCTCTCCATCCCTACTTTGCTTTTGGGTAAATATTGTTTGTTCTATCTGTATCCGCCATTCTCAAAGACGGATCAATCTCAATTTTTTCAATCTGTTTTTTAGGAACATCTATACATAAAGTAAATTCAGGGTTAGTCCATGGCCAATCTTCACTCACTACTTCAAGGTTCTTATAAATACTTGTTGTTTTTTCACCTCTCATGATCCGTAATGGTACATTGTAGACTTTTGTTGAACCATCTTTAAGTGTCACTACAATATCTAAAGGCATAGGCATAGATCCATTTTTAGTTAAAATAATTTGTGTTGTATTTTTATCCTTCTTTTCAATAGTTTTAACCCCATAATCTATGGTGTTAATCGTACCAATAAACTGCTCAAAATACCAGTCTAACTCAATACCAGATGCCTTTTCCATAATTCTTTTAAAATCATCTGGTGTTGGATGTTTGAACCGCCATTCATTATAGTAATCCATCATCCCTTTCATAAATACATCTTCCCCGATAATATAACTGAGTTGATCTAAAAACACAGCTCCCTTGCTATAAACAGAAACGCCATATACACCATTGAAGTGATAATGATCTGCATGTGTAGTTAATGGTTCTTGAACATTTGAAGAAGCAAGGGACAAATAACTTTTCTGAGATCTCATATTAGGGTTTAGTGCGTTTTTTCCATAGATATGGTCTAAGGTTAAGTTCTGCACATAAGTTGTAAACCCTTCGTCCATCCAAGGATATTTAGACTCATTCGTAGCCATCATACCTTGATACCAGCTATGAATACTCTCATGAACAATAACGCTGACCAGCCCACCAAAACTTCCATGCGCCGTAATTAATGTAGCCATTGGATACTCCATTCCTCCGTCACCACCTTGGATAATAGAATAATCAGAATATGGATACTCTCCAAAATGTTTATTTACGAACTCAAAAGAACGCTTTGTATAGTCCTGTACTTTTTCCCAATTTTCTTTCAAACTGTCTGCTTGATATAAAAAGTGAATTTTCGTTCCATTATCCAATAGTGTAATATCATGTACAAAGTCAGGATCAGCGGCCCAAGCAAAATCATGCACGTTTTCTGCTTTAAAATGCCAATGTAACTTTTGATTTGGATCTGTCAAATCAGGATCACTTGCACCATATCCTTTTCCTATTTCATCAGGATTTTGTAATACTCCCGTTCCACCTATTAAATACTTATTATGCAAATGGATTGTCACATCAAAATCACCCCAAACACCATGAAACTCTCTTCCAACATAAGGATTGGCATGCCACCCTTCTTTATCATATTCCGCCATTTTAGGATACCATTGTGTCATAGAATAATCAATTCCTTCCTTATTATGTCGACCACTTCGTCTAATTTGGATTGGAACTTGTGCATTAAATTTCATTTCAAATATTACCGTTTCTCCAGGTTTAATATTTTTTGGTAAAGTAACTTCTAAAATTGTACCTTCAACATCATATTTAACAGCTTCACCATTCATTGTCAGGCTTACTATTTTTTGATAACCCATTTCGCTTGAACTCAGTTTTGAAATACGATCCTTAACTCTTGGGTCTGGATCCTTAATTGTTCTTGAACGGACATCCATCATACTCCCTGGTTGAAAGGCATTAAAATACAAATGGTAATATACTTTGCTCAATTCATCTGGTGAATTATTAGTGTAATTCAATGTTTGACTGCCACTAAACGCATGTGTATTATGGTCAAAATCAATATCCATTTTATAATCTACCTTTTGTTGCCAATATTGACTGAAAGATAAATTGACCAAAAAAAAGGAAGCTGTCAATAATAATGTTTTCATCTTTTGTGTTAAAATTAATCTTACTTTTAATTTCTTGATTTTAAAATTGTCCTAAGATAAATACTGTTGGTGACTTATCAAATTTAAGATTTGCATTTTTCCATTCTTCAATGGATTGTGTGACAATAAACTCCTCTTCTCCAGTAATATCTTTTGCAACTGTCAATTGAATATCTGCTCCTGAGTGTTTTAAAATACTATCAAAAATAGCTTGATTGCGATAAGGCGTTTCTATAAAAATTTGAGCATAGCCTGTTGTGGTAACTAATTGGCAAAGGTCTTTTATTTTTCTAATACGTTCTGAATCTATTTTAGGAAGATACCCGTTGAAAGTAAACCCTTGTCCATTCAATCCACTTGTTGCCAATGCTAAAAATATTGAACTTGGACCGATTAAAGGTACTACTTTAATGTCATTTTGATGTGCCAATTGTACTACACCATTCCCCGGATCGGCTATACCTGGATATCCAGCTTCCGACATTACACCAACATCTACACCATTATTCAACTGATTCAAAACATCTTGCTCAAAACTATAAGCGTTGTGTTTATTTAATTCATAAAATGTTGAGTCATCAATCGGAAAAGTTCTGTCAATTTTTCTAAGAAATTGTCTTGCAGTTTTTACTTTTTCAACCACAAAACACCTTAGAGATTTAGCAATATCAATTGTGTAAGGCGAAAGGACACGTTCAAATTGATGATCACTTATTGGGATTGGTATGATAAATAATTGACCTTTCATTTAACCATAGTTTTCAACAATTTTATTTGTCGCATCATCAAGCAATTTAAAAACGTTATCAAACCCCTCTTGTCCACCAAAATAGGGATCAGGAACAGCCAAATCTTCTCCTGGGGAAATCTCATTTAGTATTAATTTGACCTTTTGTTTATCATTGTCATTATCCGCTAAGTTGATGACATTATTATAGTTTGAAGAATCCATCACAAAAATCAAATCAAACTTTTTGAAGTCTTTCTTTTTAAATTTCCTAGATCTTAGATCAGAAATATCAACACCTTTCAATATGGCTGTTTTTTGCATCCTTCTGTCCGGCTCTTCACCAATGTGATGACCTGATGTCCCAGCTGACTCAACCCATAATTTCAGATTATTTTTTCTGATCTTTTCTCTTAAAATACCTTCTGCTAATGGTGATCTACAAATATTTCCTAAACAAACCATTAAAATTTTCATCTGCTATTTTTTAAACGTAAATTGATTTTTTCATCCATAATTAAGCACAAAAAAAGTCCTTTAGAAAGGACTTTAAATATATATTTAATTTACAGCTAATTTTTTCTCTAAGTCGTCTAGATAACCTTTAAACTGTTTATCTGTTTCCGCCAAATTATTAACTGTTCTGCAGGCATGCAATACAGTTGCATGATCTTTTCCACCGCATTGTGCACCAATACTAGCCAATGACCATTTTGTCATTTTCTTGGCAAAGAACATGGCTATTTGTCTTGCCTGAACAACTTCTCTTTTTCTTGTTTTTGACTTCAATAATTCAATTGGTAAATTAAAGTAGTCACAAACTATTTTATGGATATAGTCCATTGAAATCTCACGAGCCGTATTCTTGACAAATTTATCAATCATCTTCTTCGCTAATTCAATGTTGATGGCTTTTTTATTTAAAGTAGCTTGAGCAATTAAAGAAGTTAAGGCTCCTTCCATTTCTCTAATATTAGTATTAATACTATAAGCCAAATATTCTAGGACATCTTCTGGTAACTCTAAACCATTACCATAAATTTTCTTTTGTAAAATTGCAATTCTAGTCTCTAGACCAGGTGCTTGTACATCTGCTGATAATCCCCATTTGAATCGAGATAATAACCTTTGTTCAACCCCCTTCATCTCCACAGGAGGCTTATCAGAAGTTAATACGATTTGTTTTCCTGATTGGTGTAAATGATTAAAAATATAGAAGAAAGCATCTTGTGTTTTTTCCTTTCCAGCAAAAAACTGAACATCATCAACAATCAACACATCCATTAATTTGTAGAAATTAACAAAATCATTAGTTGTGTTGTTTTTAATAGAATCAACAAATTGTCTCGTAAACATTTCTGCACTTACATAAAGTACTGTTTTATTTGGAAACTGATTTTTAATCCCAATCCCGATTGCATGCGCTAAATGTGTTTTTCCTAAACCTACGCCTCCGTAAATTAACAAAGGGTTGAACGCTGTCCCTCCTGGCTTATTAGCCACAGCATATCCAGCGCTTCTAGCCAAACGATTACAATCACCCTCAACAAAATTATCAAAAGAATAAGTTGGATTCAAATTTGAATCAACACTTACTTTCTTCAACCCTGGAATGATAAATGGATTTTTTATTGGATTTTCATCATTATTGTTCAACGGCATAGAAACCGGTGAATTTGATAAACTCTTCTTGTCGTTAGTTGGTAAGTTAACTGTATAAGGTGTTTTCTTATTGCTGGAATTTCTGTCCATCACGATAGAATACTCCAACTTAGCCTCAGTACCAATTTCTTTCTTGATCACTTTTTTTAGCAAATCAATATAGTGCTCTTCCAACCACTCGTAAAAGAAATGCGAAGGAACTTGAATAGTTAATACTTTATCCTTTAATTTGATGGGTACAATTGGCTCAAACCACGTTTTAAAACTTTGCAAAGACACATTATCTTTGATTACGTTTAAACAATTTATCCAAATTGTTTCGTGATTTTTTTTGTTACTCATCTTTTTTTAGGGGTTTTGCTGATTACAAAAATAACTAATATTAACCTGAGATTATCTCTTCATTAACAACAAGACAAATATTCAAATAAAAAAGTTAATAAAAAAATGATTCGCGTATTGTTTTTTCATTTTTTTTTACTTGTGAAAATAAATGAATTTTTCTTTGAATTTTACACCTAATATTCAAAAATAATTTTATTTTGACACTCTCATTTAAACGGTTAAAAATGTATACAAACACTTGTCAAACACGCGTCAGATATGGAGAAACGGATCAAATGGGGTATTGTTACTACGGTAACTACGCTCAGTTTTTAGAGATTGGTAGAGTAGAATGTTTAAGAAGTCTAAACTTTAGTTATAAAGTGCTCGAAGACAATGGTATTTTACTACCTGTTTTAGACTTAAACATTAAGTACATTAAGCCTGCTTTTTATGATGATTTATTAACAATAGAAACTAAAATTAGTTCTCTTCCTAAAGCAAGAATTGAATTTACTTATCAAATTTTTAATGAAGCCAATGAACTTATTACAACAGCGACAACAACTTTGGTGTTTATTTCAAAAGATACTATGAAGCCAATTCAATGTCCAGCAAATTTACTTGACACTTTAAGCTCATTTTTCGTCTAAAGATCAACACAAGTATATTCGAAATCTACTTTGTCAGTTGTTTTCTCCTCCAACTCATACGCGTCTACAATTGAAAAAGATTCATCCCTTTTGATGCACTCCTCTTGAAACACACCTCCAGTATCATTTTCAACCCATCCTGTTTCAGTGGTTGACACTTCTTCCTCTCCATTCACCGTTTGAATAGTCTCAATTTTTGTATAGGTATATGAGCATTTTTTACACTTTTGACATGCCTGTATAGAAAACACTGCAAACAAAACCAAACCAATTAGAATTCTTCTCATAACTTTGTGAAATCAGACACAAATATATTAAAACCAATGTCAAGAAAGGTCATCACCACAAAAGATAATTCTAAAACTTTGTTAATTACTAGTAATGATGATACCTACCATTCAATTCATGGGGCATTAACCGAATCTAATCATGTATTTATAAATGCTGGGTTAAAAACCATAAGACCCACTTCTAAGGTGAAAATTTTTGAAATGGGCTTTGGCACGGGACTCAATTGCATACTGACATTACAGCACGGCACCAAACACAATTTAAATATTGAATACCACAGTGTTGAAAAATTCCCAATTACTTCAGACGAAATTGAAGCACTTGATTATGAATCATTATTAAAACCTGAACTTCAACCCTATTTTAAAATTATTCATGATATTAATTGGGGAGCGCTGGAAAAGATAAACAACCAATTCTCATTGTGTAAAATCAATGATGATATGATGCATTCTGAATTGAATGATAACTTTTTTGATCTTATTTATTTTGATGCGTTTGGACCAAAAAGCCAACCAGAACTTTGGAAGCCAATTATTCTTTCAAAAATGTATCATGGCCTTAAACCTGGAGGACTATTTATTACCTACTGCGCGCAAGGCCAATTTAAACGAGACTTAAAGTCTGTAGGCTTTGAAGTAAGGAATTTACCTGGACCACCTGGAAAAAGAGAAATCACACAAGGAATTAAACCATTAATTTAAAACGAATAATTATTTTTGAACAAAACTTAAAATAGATGATAGCAGAATTATTTACGATACCAAATTTATTTACCTTATTAATGTTAATCCTTTTACAAGCGGTTTTAGGATTTGATAACTTATTATACATTTCACTTGAATCTAAAAAAGCACCATTAGAAAGACAAAAGGCTGTTAGACGTCAAGGTATTCTAATTGCTATTTTTTTAAGAATTGCGCTACTATTCCTACTGGTATCAGTAATTGCATCATTTCAAGATCCTTTTTTAAGTAATCCTGAAAGTACAGCACAATATGTTGCATTTGAATTTAACATTCATAGCTTGATTGTCCTATTCGGCGGAGGCTTTATTATGTATACCGCCATTAAAGAAATATGGCATATGATATCACATGAAATTACACACGAAAAGCAAAGTGGTAGTAAAAAAACTGCCAAAGCAGCAGTTGTAGCTATTGTAATTATGAATATAGTCTTCTCTTTTGATTCTATTTTGAGCGCTATTGCCCTCACGAATCAAATAGGACACCCAAGTGTTGAACTTATTTTAATGACTATTGCAATCGTTGTTAGCGGTTTGTTGATGATGTTTATGGCTGATAAAGTTTCAGCGTTTCTTCAAAAAAACAGAATGTACGAAGTGCTTGGTCTTTTTATATTATTTATTGTAGGTGTGATGCTATTAACAGAAGGAGGACATATTGCTCATATCACACTTTTTGGACAACGTATTGAACCTATGAGCAAAACAACATTTTATTTTATTATTGTCACTTTAGTAATTGTTGACTTGGTTCAAACAAAATACCAAAAACAAATTATAGCTGCAGAGCAACTTGAAGAAGAAAAAGAAAGTCAAAACGCTGAAATTTAGAATTAATAATGAATGACATTGAATCTAAAATAAAACATCTTGAGAAAGAATTGGCTCAACATAATTACAATTATTATGTAAAAAATGAACCATCTATTTCTGATTATGACTTTGATCAGATGATGAAAACATTGGAGCAATTGGAATTTAAACACCCCGAATTAGCCTCCAATAATAGTCCAACAAAAAGAGTTGGAGGTGATATTACTAAAAACTTTCCGGTTGTTACACATAAATACCCAATGCTGTCCTTATCGAATACTTATTCAAAAGACGAACTAATCGAGTGGGAAAACAGAATAAAGAAAACTATTGAGCACGACATTGAATACATCTGCGAACTCAAATATGATGGTGTTGCTATTGGAATACAATATGTTAATGGTGAATTGTATCAGGCTATAACTCGTGGAGATGGTTCAAAAGGTGAGAATGTAACTCATAATGTAAGAACCATTAAAACTATACCTCTAAAACTTAAAGGAGATTATCCAAATGATTTTGAAATTAGGGGTGAAATTTTCTTCCCTTTAAAAAACTTTGATAAACTCAATGAAACGAGGAAGATTAATGGAGAAGAACTCTACGCCAACCCAAGAAACACGGCTTCCGGAACTTTAAAACTACAAGATTCCAAAATTACTGCACAAAGAGGGTTAGATTGTTTTTTATATGGTATATATGGTACAACAACCTCAGAAAATCATTATGATTCAATTTTGAAAGCCTCCGATTGGGGATTTAAAACACCTCATCCAGACAAGCGGTATATAGAGAAAGTTAAAACGATTGATGAAATCATGGACTTTATTAATTATTGGGACCAAGGACGCCAAAACCTTCCATTTGAAATAGATGGAATAGTTCTAAAAGTAAACAACTACGATAATCAAGAAATACTGGGCTATACTGCTAAAAATCCAAGATGGGCAATTAGCTATAAATTTAAAGCTGAGCAGGCTGAAACTATTTTAGAATCTGTCTCTTACCAAGTTGGTAGAACTGGAGCCATAACACCCGTGGCCAATCTTAAACCTGTTTTACTTGCAGGCACAACTGTTAAAAGAGCTTCTCTGCATAATGCTGATCAAATTGAAAAAATTGACCTGCATGAAAAAGATTATGTGTATATTGAAAAAGGTGGTGAAATTATCCCAAAAATAGTGGGCGTTAACATTGCTCAAAGATCAAAGTCAAGTATTCCAGTACAATTTATCAATCAGTGTCCAGATTGCGAAACTGAACTTGTTCGAAAAGAAGGTGAAGCGCAGCATTATTGCCCAAATGAATTGGGATGTCCACCACAAATACTTGGCAAAATTGAGCATTTTATTTCTCGAAAGGCTATGGATATTGATGGCCTAGGACCAGAAACTATTGAACTATTTTATCAAAACGGATTATTAAATAACTTAAGCGACCTTTATAGCTTAACTTTTGAAAGTATTGTTGAATTGGATAGAATTGCAGATAAATCAGCTAATAATATTATTGCCAGCATACAAACCTCCAGAAATGTAGATTTCGAGCGGGTGCTTTTCGCATTAGGAATAAGATTTGTAGGTGAAACCGTTGCCAAAAAGTTAGCGCGCCATTTTAAATCAATAGACAACCTAATGATTGCTGATTTCGAGACATTGATCAAAGTGGATGAGATTGGGGAAAGAATTGCTCAAAGCATTTTAGATTATTTTGCAATTGAGTCAAATTACGATATAATAAACAAACTCAGAGCCAACGGTCTTCAGCTAGAAATATTAAATGATATTGAAATTAAGGACACCCTTAACGGTAAAACCTTTGTCATTTCTGGTGTTTTTAAAAACCATTCAAGGGATGAAATTAAAACTCTAATAGAACTAAATGGTGGGAAAAATACCTCCTCCATCTCTAAGAAAACTGATTATTTAATTGCTGGTGATAAAATGGGTCCTTCCAAACTTGAAAAGGCCACAAAACTTGAACTTAACATTATTTCAGAAGATGACTTTATTAATATGATTCAATAGTATGGCTTTATTCTCTAAACTTAAATCTAGTAAAAATAATGATCGAGACATCACATTATTGAAACGTGATGAATATAAATCAATTATTGTTCTGATAGACAACCCAGAAAATATCGTACACAACCTGCTTCACAAGTCCTTTATAAATGCAGATTTTTCATATTTAACAAATCGTTCTGAAAAATTGGATATTTCAACAGGCAACAACTATACCTTTCACAAAAAAGACCTTACATTTGCAAAAGTAAAAAATGAACGTTTAAGCAATCTTTTAACATTAAAATTTGATTTGTTAATTGATTTAAGCCAACAAAATGACAGCTTAAAATATTTTACCGAAAGGTTAAATGCTGGATTAAAAATTGGCTGTTTTGACACCACAAAGAATTTCTTTTATGACCTTTTGGTTGAGAAAAAAGAGACAATTGGTGAAATACTTAAACAAATGGAACAGCAAATAGACCTATTGACTATAAAAAGATAAACATGAAAAATATTAAGGGCTTAGGCGTAGCTATGGTAACCCCATTCTCAGCTAATGGAAAGATTGATTTTTCTGCTTTGGATAAATTAACTAATTTTTTAATCGATAATGGGGTTGATTACTTAGTTGTCCAAGGAACAACTGGTGAATCACCTGCATTGTCCGAAGCAGAGAAATTGGATGTACTATCCAGAGTGATCAAAGTCAACAATGCAAGACTACCAATCGTTTATGGTATTGGAGGAAACAACACAACGGCAACCGCTGAAAAATTAAGACAATTCAAAACTTCAGGTGTTGATGCTATTCTCTCTGTCTCACCTTATTATAATAAACCAACACAGGAAGGTATTTACCAACACTTTAAAACGATAGCTGAAGCCACTGAATTACCAGTTATTTTGTATAATGTTCCTGGAAGAACGGCGTCAAATATGTTACCAGCAACCACATTACGGTTAGCAAACGATTTTAAAAACATTGTTGCAGTGAAAGAAGCAAGTGGTGACTTGGAACAAATCATGGAGTTAATCCAAAATAAACCAGAACAATTTTTAATTATTTCTGGTGACGACGCCTTAACAATGCCAATTATATCAGCTGGCGGAGATGGTGTAATTTCCGTTATAGGCAATGGGCTCCCAAAATTATTTTCTGCAATGACATATGCCGCTTTAAACAATGACATGGTAACGTCAAGAGAACTTCATTACAAAACCTTCCCTTTAATTAAGCATTTATTTTCGGAAGGAAATCCTGCTGGAATTAAGGAGGTGTTAAAATACTATGATGTTTGTGATACACATTTAAGATTACCCTTGGTAAATGTTTCTGTCGACACAAAAACCAAAATTGTCGAATTTCTGGATAAACTTTAGTCCTTTATTACAAATAAATAAACATTTTATATATATTTGTCTAAAGACACAACAATTTAAATTCATGAAAAAAAGTTTTGTAAAAGGATTAGCTATATTAGGATTAGCAACTATAGCATTAGTAAGTTGTGAAGATTCAAGTCTTGTGCTTGATGAAGATCTCAATGAACAAGTTGATGAGGATATTGTCAAAATTGAAGAACAGTTGGCTGAAATCTCATATACGGTTCCTACTCCGAATGAACTATTTGATATCGTAAAAGCATTGGGTGGTGAATTAAATGTTGGTTTGATCAACTCACTTGATAACAAGGACAATTATGTTGACCTTAAATCAAAAGCACTTAATTTTGGTGTATATTCTGCTGATCTAGGCTATATGAGTTGTTTTGAAAACGGTATAGAATTTCTAAAATATACCAAAGCAATTGAAAATTTAGGAAACGAATTAGGAATCTCTGAAGTGTTTGATCAAGATTTAATGGACAGAATTGCAAATAATGAAGATGATTTTGATTCTCTATTTACAATTTCAAATGAAACTTATTTTGACAGCTACTTATACCTTGAAGAGAACAAAAAAGGTCAAGAACTGTCTCTAATAATTATCGGTGGTTACATTGAGAGTTTATATATTGTTACAAACTTAATTGAAGAATATAAAGAAGGTAATGAAATGCTTGAAAGAATTGGTGCGCAAAAACTAGTTCTCGAAAACATTATCGACTTTTGTTCGCAGTATGCTGATGAAACAGCTGTATCAGAGGCTTTAAGTAGCATAATGGAATTGAAGTCCGTATTTGATGATAATATGACTTTTGTTGAGCCTGATGCTAAAGCAGCAGCACAAAATGATGGAGATGTTCGTGTTGTTGCAAGTTCAGGAAGTTATGAAATGAATGAGAAAACATTTAATGCTGTAAAAGCTCAAATCACTGAATTAAGAAATAATATAACACAAAAATAGGAGCATGAGAAATAAGATTATTTTTGGAATAGCCTTGATTGGATTAGTTGTCATTCAAACTGTACAAGCACAACAATCATGTAGAAAAGTACATAACTTTTGTAAGTCTGCTATTCCTGATGATGAACGTTCGAAAATCTGGGAACTTAATAACCAATCTAAATCAGCTACTGTAGAAAAGGGTAAAATTTACGAAATTGGATTTATTGCTTATAAAGATTTTGTTTATAGATTATCTACTTGCACAGATGTTGAAGATGGAGAAAAAATTAATTTTGAAATATTCCACACTGAATTGGTAAGACGACCAGACATTAATGGAAATCCAAGAATTTTCAAAGATAAAGTGTCAATTTACAATAACGAAGAAAATGAGATGACTCAATACTATAAGTTCCGAGTTGAGAAGTCTGAAAAATTATTTGTAAAAGTAAATATCCCTTCTTCTGGAAAAAGTGAGAGTAAACAATTTAAAGATTCTGATTTTGTTTGTGTAGGTGTTTTATTGGAACACTCTAAAGCAGAGAAATTAGGCTTTTAACTATAAAAAATACTGATCAAAAAACCGTCTCTAAGTTATTCAGAGACGGTTTTTTCATTTTTACACATGTTTGACGAAAAGAAAATACAAGAAATTAAATTGTGGCTTGATGCTTCAAGTAACATTGTAATTGTAGCGCACAAATCACCTGATGGAGATAGTTTAGGGAGCTCTTTGGCACTAAAACACTACTTAACTGAAATCGGTCATTCTGCCCAAATATGTCACCCAGATAGAATGCCAGATTTTTACAATTGGTTACCAGGTAGTGATTCTATCTTAACTTTTGATGAAGATAAAATTAATGTCAAAAAAGCTTTATCAGAAGCTGAAATAATTTTTTGTCTTGACTTTAATCATGTTTCCAGAGTTGGGGACATGGAGAATTTATTAAGTGAAGCTCAAGCCAAAAAGGTTATGATTGACCATCACCAGGATCCAGACACTGGATTCTTTGATATGACTTTCAGCTTTCCAAAGATTAGTTCTACCTGTGAATTAATTTTTGATTTTATTGAATCACTTGGAGATGTAGAATTAATAAACGAAACTATTGGAACCGCTATTTACTGCGGTATCATGACAGATACTGGATCATTCAGATTCCCATCAACAACTGCACGAACTCACAGAATTATTGCCAAATTGATTGATAATGGCGTTAAAAATCATAGTATTCATGAAAATACTTTTGATACAAATAGCATTAATCAAATTAAGTTAAATGGGTTTGCACTGTCAGAGAAGCTAACGATACTTGAGCAATATGGTGTAGCATACATAGCCTTAACCCAAAAGGAACTAAACCATTATGATGCTGGTAAAGGTGACACTGAAGGCTTGGTAAATAAAGCACTCTCAATTACTGGGGTTAGAATGGCTGTTTTCTTTAAAGAGGATGAAGGTTATGTGAAAATTTCCTTTCGTTCTAAAGGGAACGTCTACGTGAATCAATTGGCTAAGAAACATTTTGGTGGTGGTGGTCACATGTATGCTTCTGGAGGTAAATTCACAGGTTCAGTTCAGGCAGCAATTGATAAATTTGTAACTTGCATTCCTGAATACGTTAATACATAATATGAAAAGTTTAAGCTACGGTTTAATTCTAATATCCCTAGTGTCAATTGCCTGTAAAGAAGATAAAAATGTAAAGCCAACGCATAATTGGACTAAACAGCAGTCTATCCAAATGAATTCTGGTTTTTCTGAAGAGGAAGAAGACGCCATCAATGCTTATTTAAAACGAAGACCTGATTGGAAAATGACCAAGACTGGTACTGGATTGAGATATTTCATTTATAATAAATCTGAATCCAAAGACTCTGTTTTTGTTGGTGATCAAGTAGTCGTTTCTTTCTCAATAAGTTTACTTGATGGGACAGAATGTTATAATTCTTCAAAAAAAGGTCCTGAAACTTTTGTAGTTGATAAGACTGACATTGAAAGTGGTTTACACGAAGCCATTAAATATTTGAAACTTGGTGATAAAGCTAGACTAATTTTACCAAGTCATTTAGCACATGGCTTAATTGGTGATCAAGATAAAATTCCTCCGCTTGAAACTGTTGTCTATGATATCCATTTATTAAATATAATTTCCAAAGATGAAAACTAATTTATTTATAATTGTAGTTATAGCAGGCACTATTTCTGCTTGCACACTTGAAGGGGTAAAAGCAGATATTAATCAAAATTCTAATGACAGTATTCATAATACTATTGATACGCTTTCACCAAACCTTCTAAGTAATACTGTTGAAGCTGTTAAACCAGACACCTTGATTAGTGGAGAGACAAATGATATGGTTTGGAGTAATTCACAAGGATTGAGAATTGAGTGGAAGCAAAAACAAACTAAGGTAGCCATTAACCAAGGAGATGCTATTTTCGTAAATTATGAAGCCAGAGTTGCTAGAGGTGAGGTATACGACAGCAACACTGAAATTGGAAGACCAGTTCCACTAAAACTTGGTATGGGACAAATAGTTAAAGGTTGGGAAACAGCACTTTTAAATATGCATATTGGTGATATTGGTCGAATCATGATTCCATCAGCTCTAGGTTACGGTGAGCAAGGTTATTTAGGAAAAGTACCTCGTCATGCGGATATAATTGTTGAAATCGAAATTGTTGCCAAAATTGAACCTATTGTCTTATCGGAAGGTGTTAAAGTATTTAAATACTTCAAGGGAGACACCTCTCTTCAAACGCCAATCAAGAATCAAAATATAACTTTTGATTATTTCGCTTTTAAAAAAGGAAAAGAGCCGGGTATGTATGACAATTCGTATAAAAAAGGGGCATCATTTACCGTTCGATTCAAAAATGATAATGTTGTAGATGGTTTGCATCAAGGTTTAGAAGTTCTAAGAAAAGGTGATAAAGCCTTTATTGATATACCATCAAATTTAGCTTATCATAAAAAAGGACTGCAAGATTTAGTACCGCCAAATACTGATATCGTTTTTGATGTAAGAATTCAAGAAATAAAATAATAACAATGTCAGGCAACGTTTCTCCCTTCTTGTTGTATATTAGATATAAGAAGTAAACTTTAGAACGCTTTTTATACATAGCTTGGACAAAGAAAGGTTAAAAAAAAAATTCCGTGAAGGCAACCGAAAAGCATTTCGTATGGTATATGATGACTATGCTGATGCTATGTATGCGATATGCCTAAGATATACTAAAAACACGGATGAAGCTGCTGACATTTTGCAAAATTCATTCATAAAGATACATGAAAAATGTGGTAGTTTTAATCCAGAATATGAACTAGGAGGTTGGATAAAACGGATTGTAATTAATACAGCAATAAACCACTTTAGACAAAACAAAAAAATTGAATTAACGGATAACTTTGAAGGCGAATTTGATACAGAAGACAATGCAGAGATAGAATATTACGAAACCAAAAATTTACATGAACAATTGCTAGAAATTTTAAAAGAAATACCCGAAGGTTATCAAACAGTTTTTAACTTATTTGTTTTTGAAAACCTGAGCCACAAAGAAATTGCAGATTACCTTTCGATTTCTGAGAGTACTTCCAAAACACAACTTTTTAAAGCAAGAAAAGCTATTTCAAAAAAATTAATAGAACGAAAAATTATTAAACCATAAATTGAGTAAAGACATTAAAAATATTGATGAATTGTTCCAATCTACTTTGGGTAACCATAAAGTGACTGCGCCAGCGCATGTCAAAAGAAATGTCTTGGCTAAAACCTCAAGACGGTATTTGGGATACATAAGTGCTGCTTTAGTAGCAGCTTCAATTGTCAGTCTTGTTATATGGCAATATAGCAGCCCAGAAGTTAAATCTGACGATATAGCGCATGAGGCTTCTCAAGTTGAAAACCCAACGCATTTAAATGAAGTCATTTCAGAAGAAAAAAGATCACATATCAAAAAAGCTGATAATCATATAGAATCAGACTCTCCTGAGCACAAAATATTCAATGAATTAAAAGATCAAAGTGCACATGAAAATAATAGTGTCCAAAAGCATATCAATCCTTCCTCAGATAATAATAAGGATAAACCTACCACAATAACAATTGACAAAAACAAAATAACACCCACTAAAACTTTTGTGAAAAAGGATGACAATAAAACCAATCCTTCTGGTCAAACTTTAGAAGAAAATAATTCAACCGATAGCAATACATCTGAAGCTTCTAGAAAGCCTAGTCAAGACCTTATAATAATTGAAGAAAATGTAAAGGAAAGTACTACAGCTTCTCAGCAAAATAATGAGTCTACACATGTGGCAGACCATATTAAATTGAATGATGAATCGGTTGAAATAACAGAGGCAAAAAATGAGGATAGAAAAAATCCAAAAGAAACTGAACTTAACGAGTCAACAGATTTAACAAAAAATAGTTTTGAAGATACCACCTTGACTGATAATCCACCATTGAAGTCAGATTCCACACCAATAAATATTGACACAATACCTGATGACTTTACTGAAGTTATTGACACTTCTGATACAACAAAAGAAATCGCTCTGGACCCTGGTAATGATTCAAAATTAGGCTTTTGGACAGTTGGGGGTCAAGCTGGCGTCAATATTAACACCATAAACTATGGTAACAATGATGAAGAATTAGCATTATATCTTACTAAGCGAAATATAGAAAAAACTGGCTATTTTGCTCAAGCTAATGCGTCATATACACTTCCAAATGGAATTACTAGTGGTTTTGGATTAGGATTAGAAAAACAATCTTATAAAACAATTTACAACACCACTTTTCAAAACACATTGATCGATTCTTCATTAATTTTCAGCCATACTGATATTACTGTGGTATTTGATTCTTCCTTAAACCAAATAGTGACACATGTTGACAGCATTTACAATACAATGATAGATACTACAATAGAATCAGGTCTAAATCCACAACAAGATGGTACATCCGTGGCAAACTATTTAACAATCCCATTAAGTTTAGGATACCAGTACCAAAAAGGAGATTGGATTCTAGGTGTTAACGTTGGCATTAAAATCAATTATCTACTAAATCAAAGTGGCACTTATTATGTAAATAATGAAATTATTGATCTAACAAAAAACAATTCGATTTTTAGTAAAACAGCACTTCAGTATAATATTAGCACAAGTTTTGGTTATAGCTTGAGTGAAAACTTATACATTAATAGTACATTTTTATACTCACCTTATTCTTCCAACTATTATAAACCTGATTATGGTTTAAGAAGACTTAATGCCTTCCAAATTGGTTTAGGTGTCAATTATAAATTCTAATTTGAATTTCTTCGTCCAACAATATACCCAATTAGAAATACGCCTGCTGTTACTAATGCAGACCCCCAGTTTCCAAAAATGAGTTGCACTAAAAATAATACACCTACTACTCCTAAAATGATTATGATAAAATCTTTGGTTTTCTTGTTCATGTCAATTAAATATTAGTGATTCAATATGATTGAGCGCCTCTGGTAAACCAGCTGGGTTAGCACCACCAGCAGTTGCAAATGAAGCTTGTCCGCCCCCTCCGCCTTTAATTATTGAAGAAGAAGCTTTAATCAAAGCACCTGCATTAAGGCCTTTGGTTTCAATTAAATTATCAGAAATTATTACTGTTAAAGTCACTTTGCCGTTCATTTCTCCACCAATTACACCTACAAAATTGTCAAACTGTCCTTTCAATTGAAAACAAATATCCTTAATTGATTTACCGTCTAATTTTATTTGAGTTGATAGATAGTTAATGCCATCTCTCTTTTCAATTTGATTGACTAATTCCTTTTTAATAGAATTCGCTTTTTCTTTCTCAAGTTGGTCTATTTGTTTTTGAAGCAATGCATTCTTTTTGACTAATTCTTCAACTGTTTGCACCAAGTCTTTCGGCCTTTTAAACATTGACGATAGCTTATCGAATTGTTTGGCCCGTTCTTTATAATAAGATTCGGTAGTGTCTGAAGTTATCGCTTCTATTCTTCTGATACCAGCTGCAACTGAAGCCTCAGAAGTAATTTTAAACAATCCTATTTCTCCTGTATTTTTAACATGTGTCCCGCCGCAAAGCTCGATTGAATCCTCAAATTTGATTACCCTGACCAAATCACCATACTTCTCTCCAAATAGAGCCATTGCTCCCATTTTTTTAGCAATAGACATTGGTACTGCTCTTTTTTCTTCAATAGTGGTATTTCCTTTAATTAGAGCGTTAACTTGATTTTCAATCTGCGTTAATTCCTCATCTGTAACTTTTGAAAAATGTGAAAAATCAAATCTCAAATAATTTGCATTCACAAGTGACCCTTTTTGTTCAACATGATCTCCTAAAACAGACCTCAATATATGATGTAATAAATGTGTTGCACTATGGTTGGCTTCAGTTAATCTTCTTTTTGAAGAATTGACTCTTGCTTCAAATTTATCTTCCAAACGTTCTGGCAATTGATCAGCAAAATGTACAATCAAATTATTTTCTTTCTTCGTATCAAATATTTTAATCTTCTCAATTCCATTATCAATTGTACCACTATCTCCTACCTGACCTCCACCTTCTGCATAAAACGGTGTTATATTGAATACCAATTGGTAAAATGTCTTTTTCTTTTGTTGTACTTTTCGGTACTTGGTTATAATGATGTCAGTATCCAATAAATCATACCCAACAAATTCTTCAATATCATCTTCTCTGAGAACCACCCAATCATCTGATTGTATTTGTGTAGCTGCCCTTGATCTGTCCTTTTGTTTTATCAATTCAATATTAAACCCTTTTTCATCAATTGACAACCCATTTTCTCTTGCGATCAAAGCTGTTAAATCAATTGGAAAACCAAACGTATCATACAGTTCAAAAATTGACGAACCATCTAATTCCGTTTTATTTTTTGCTTTGGTTTTTTCAATTAACTGATCTATTTTCTTTATACCTTGTTCTAAGGTTCTGAAAAAACTTGATTCTTCTTCGTAAATGACTTTTTCTAAAAGTTCTTTTTGATTCAATAATTCAGGAAAACCATTCCCCATTATGTCACCTAATTTTTCAATTAAAGTATAAAGAAAAGGTGTTTTTAGTCCAAGATTCTGGTAACCATATCTAACCGCTCTCCTCAAAATTCTTCTAATCACATAACCTGCCCCATTATTTGATGGTAACTGTCCATCAGTTATTGAAAAGGCAATGGCACGAATGTGATCAGCAATCACTCTCATTGCAACATCAGTTTCTAAAACTTTTCCGTATTGATTATCGGAAATACTTTCGATATGTTTTATTAAATATTGAAATAGGTCAGTGTCATAATTAGACGTTACACCCTGTAACACCATAGCTAAGCGCTCTAAACCCATTCCAGTATCCACATGGGTGCTTGGTAATTTCTCTAAAGACTTATCAGCTTTTCTATTATACTGCATGAAAACAAGATTCCAAATTTCAATAACTTGTGGATGATCTTGATTCACTAATAACTTCCCATCAATTTTAGCCCTTTCCTCATCAGATCGAATATCAACATGAATTTCAGAACAAGGTCCACATGGTCCTGATTCACCCATTTCCCAAAAATTATCCTTTTTTGAAGCTGGTATAATTCTATCTGAATCAATATAATTTGCCCAAATATCAGTTGATTCCTGATCAACTTCTAAATTATCAGTTTCGTCACCCTCAAAAATGGTGACGTATAATCTAGATTTATCAATTTTATAAATTTCAGTAAGTAATTCCCAAGCCCATGCAATGGTTTCTTTTTTGAAATAATCACCGAAAGACCAGTTCCCCAACATTTCGAACATAGTATGATGATATGTGTCGACGCCTACCTCTTCCAGATCGTTATGTTTACCTGATACACGCAGACATTTTTGAGTATTTGTCACTCTAACATCCTTAGCCTCATTATAGCCTAAGAAAAAGTCTTTGAATTGATTCATCCCTGCATTGGTAAACATTAAAGTTGGATCGTTTTTAACCACCATAGGCGCCGAATCAACTCGTTTATGTTGTTTTGCTTCAAAAAAATCCAAAAAGGTTTGACGTATATCTGTTGTATTCATAACTCTATAATTAGACCCACTGCCAAATCAAGCTTTAAAAGCTAAAATTCAACTATTTACCATATTCTGTAAGTCATAAATAATTGTTAAATTTTAAAAATTGACTACAAATTTATTCTAATTAACTTAATTTTGTCCTCTCTTAAGATAAAATAATTGTCTTATGCAGGCTAAATTAATATATAAACATTATGCCAAGGAGTCAAAAATACAGATATAATCCAGATACTTTGGATTATGAAAAGGTTGAGTCAACAGCGAAGGACCGAGTATTTAAATCCCTTCTAGTAATTGCACCTGCAATTGTATTAGGTTTTATCTTTCAATTTATGTTTTCACTTTGGTTTAAATCACCTAATGAGGTTGAGCTTGAAATAGAAAATAAAAAATTAGCTTCAATAGTTCAAAATCAAACTGAAGATATCGCTTTGGCTTTTGAGGTCTTGAAGGATCTTGAAGATAAAGACAATGGAATTTACAGAGTTATTTTTAATGCTGAACCTTTTCCCGAAGAGCAACGTCAAATGGGAACTGGGGGGTCGGAAAAATTTCAGAACTTAAATGGTTTGAAATTATCGAACAAATTAATTGAAAATGCTAAAAAAATTAAAGCTCTTGAAAAAAGATTGTACGCTCAATCTGTTTCATTTGAAGAGGTTATTAGTTTAGCAGAAGAAAAAGAAAAAATGCTTGGCGCTATTCCAGCTATTCAACCCATAACAAATAAAGACCTGAAACGAATTGCTTCAGGATTTGGCATTCGTATTGATCCGCATTACCACACTAAAAGAATGCATAAGGGATTAGATTTTACAGCGAGTACCGGTACTAATGTTTTGGCCACGGGAAATGGAGTTGTTGAAGTTATTGAACGAAAAATGTGGGGTTATGGAAATTCAATAGTTGTTAATCACGGTTATGGTTATAAAACAAGGTATGCACATTTAAATGCCTTTAATGTTGAAAAAGGACAAAAGGTGACGAGAGGGCAGATTATTGGATTTGTTGGTAGTACTGGAAAATCTACAGCACCTCACTTACACTATGAAGTGGAAAAAAATGGTAAAAAAGTTAATCCTGTACACTTCTTCCATTCTGATTTAACCCCAGAAGATTTTGAAAAAATAATTGAAATGTCTAATAATGTTAATCAAGCATTTGATTAATGAAATAGGAATCCTTAACAAAAGTTAAGAACAGAATTGTTGGCTATATTTCAAACTTAATTATTTTTGCAGATATTGTTCAAACTGGTCGCATTATGAAAAGGCTTCTTTTTATCTTTCTCCTTGCTTTTAATCAAGGTTTCGCACAAGATTTAACTAATAATCTATCTGTTGGTATCCAGTTTGGTACTATTGAATACCGAGGTGATTTAGGTAGTGAATTTTTTACGTTTGATGGAGTTCACCCTTCTATTGGATTACATATTTCAAAATATGTCACACCATCATTCGACTTGATGGGTAAAATCAAACATGGTGTCATTGACCACAATACATTTTCAAATTCATTGGTCGACTTAAATTTGACCTTAAAGTACAAATTTAACAACAACTATATACTAAATGAGAAGAGTTTAATTGCACCCTATATCTTTACGGGAATTGGAGATGCCGTTTCAATATACACCGATAAAACACTAGGTTTAAAGGAGCAGCCACTTGCCGAGTTTAATCTACCTATAGGGGTTGGTATTCAATTCAATATTAATCCAAAATTCAGTTGTCTGATTGAAACGCACTATAACTATGTTATTAACGACAGAGTTGATGGTGTTTTGGCAGGTAAATGGGACGACTCTTTTTTATACAATACAATTGGTTTTAACTATCATTTATCAACAAGTCCTGATACTGATGGAGATGGTGTAGCGGATGAATACGATAAATGTCCAAAAGTGCCAGGTTCTAAATTATCAAATGGATGTCCTGACAGCGACAATGATGGTGTAATCGATATTGAAGACAAATGTCCAAAGTACCCTGGCACAAAAGAAGATGGTGGTTGTCCTCCAAATTATTTTCAACACGTTGAAATAATGGCTAAAGCTAGAAAGGGCTTATTGTTTAACACTGGATCTGCAATAATTAAGCAAGAATCATTTGCAGTGCTTGATAATGTTGTTAAAGTCATGATTGACAATCCAAATTATAAATTGGATATTGAAGGGCATACTGACAACACTGGTTCTGCACAAGAGAATATGAATCTATCCAGTCAAAGGGCAGAAGCTGCAAAAAACTATATTACTAGCAAAGGCATCAAGCAAGATCGTATTCGAGCTATTGGATATGGAGAAAAAAAACCAATAGCTAATAATACAACTGAAGAGGGGCGGTCAAAAAACAGACGAGTTGACTTCAATATTAGGTTTTAAAATCAAAAAAATAATGTATCTGAAATAAACGTCTTGCCAAACAAGACGTTTATCATATATTTGGCTTGTAATGACCAATCAATTTTTGAATACTTTGAACCTACTGATACCAAAGCTTGAAACTGCAACTGTTTATGTGGCAATAAGCGGCGGCATAGATTCCATGGTATTGACAGAATTATGTTTGGCAAATCAAATTAAACCACATTTACTGCACTGTAATTTTAATTTAAGAGGAAAAGAGTCTGATGAAGATCAATTGTTTATTGAAGCATTTGCCAGAGCTAACCAGTTAGAATATACCATTAAGCATTTTGAGACTGATCAAATTGCAAATGAGAAAGGGATTACTATTCAAGAATGTGCCAGAAACTTAAGGTATGACTGGTTTAAGTCTTTTTTGGTGAATAGGCAAGCAGTTTTATTTACCGCACACCATTTGAATGATAGTATTGAAACATTTTTTATTAATACATTAAGAGGTACAGGCATAAAAGGACTTAAAGGAATCCCGCAACAGAGAGGTCAAATTATTAGACCTCTGTTAACAGTAACTAAACAGGAAATCCTCCTTTTCGCAGAGAAAAATAATATTTCATATAGAAATGACTCTAGCAATGAATCAGATAAGTATTTACGAAACAAAATTCGACATTATATTGTGCCTGAAATGGAACAATTATCTGATAATTATTCTAAAAAAATGCAAACTCTACTTAATGAATTACAAGATGCAGATGACTTTTTAGATGACTATGTTTTAAAATTCAAAAAAAAAGAATTCCTTACCAATCATGAAATTACAAAAGTTAATATTAACTCGCTTTTAGAGCTCCCAACTGTAATTATCACCAAAATTTTTTCAGGCTTCGGCATAACAAGAGCTAGCACTAGCCAAATTCAAAAATTAATTCAAGCTCAGTCAGGCGCTAATATTTCTACTGAGTATTATCGATTTGTTAAAAACAGAGATCAAATTCATATAGCTCCACTGACAAGCCCAATAGACTTTAAAGCAAGTGTAACGCTTTCTGCTAAAAATATAGAGACACCTTATGGCAATCTAAAATTTGAAATTATGCCAAATTCTGGACAATTAGACTTTAGCAGTCATGTCGCTTATTTTGATTTGGAGACGTTCAGCTTCCCTCTAGAAGTTTCCAATCATTTTAAGGGAAAGAAAATATCTCCTCTTGGTATGAAAGGAAGGAAGTTAATTTCCGACATTTTAATTGATAATAAGCTAAGTGTATTTGACAAGGAAAGACAATTGATCTTAACATCTGGAAATAATGTCCTCTGGGTTGTTAATATTTGTATTAATGAGTTGAACAAAATCAACCCAAATACAAAAAGAATTCTCAAGGTTGTGTATACAGAATAATATCCTATTTTTGCCGTTTACCCTTCTACAAAATGACAGTTGATAAATGAAATTTATTCTTGTACTTTCTCTCCTTTTTATTGTGTCTGCAAGTTACGCTCAAGAGACGCTTGTAAAAGTATCTGGAAAAGTTATTGATCAATATGGGAGAACCATCTCAGACGCAACCGTTAAGGAAACTCGATCTAAAACAAGTACAACAACAGATTTAAATGGGTACTTCAGCTTAAGACTCCCTTCGAGCAGTAAGTTAGTATTAGAAATAACGGCTTTAAATCATGTTGATACTCGAGAAAGGATAGAAACTGAAATTGTTGATAAGAGATTGAACGATATTGTGCTAGTCCAAAAGCAAACTAAAACTATTAATGTTCACTCCACAAATATAGATGGTGAAATTGAGAGAATTAAAACACCTGAAATCGGCACTTTGCCTTCAGGAAGCGGAAACTTTGAAGATTTTATTATAGCTACTGGACTTGGTGTAGCCTCCAATAACCCTTTAACTTCAAATTATAATGTTAGAGGTGGAAATTATGATGAAAATTTAATTTATGTTAATGGCATTGAAATCTACCGACCATTATTAGCTAGATCTGGACAGCAAGAAGGTTTAAGTTTTATAAATTCCGCATTTGTAAAAGATATCTATTTTTCTGCTGGAGGTTTTGACGCTGGATATGGAGACAAACTATCTTCAGTTTTAGATGTAAGATACAAAGAAGCTACAGAATTTAAAGGTTCAGTACAACTTAGTTTAATGGGTGCTGAATTTCACCTTGAAAATACATTTGGCAAAGCAAAAAGAGGCAACTTTATTACTGGAGCAAGATATCGATCAAATGCATACCTGCTAAATGCACTGCCGACAAAAGGAGATTATTTTCCGAGATTTTTTGATTATCAACTTTCAGCTAATTATTATACTGTTTATAATACTGAGAACTCTTATCAAAAATTATTTATTCTAGGTCATTATGCGAATAACAGTTATACATTTATCCCTAAAACTAAAACAACCCAATGGGGGACAGTAAACGAAGCCTATCAGCTTAAAATATTCTATGAAGGTCAGGAAAAGTCAAAATTTCAAACCATAACCGGAGCCATTGGATATGATTGGAAAGTCAATAAAAACTTAGACTTAAAGTTAGTTACTTCTGCTTTTTTTGCAGACGAGAACGAAAATTATGATATACTTGGAGAATATTGGATTAACACCCTTGAAACTGACCCTTCGAAAGAAGAGTTTGGCGACTCAACTGAAAATATTGGAGTTGGTGGTTTTTTAGATCACGCTCGAAATGATTTAAATTCTTGGATTGGCAACCTTAGATTCACTGGCAATTATCAATTTGACAAAAAGGATGTGGACAGTAACAGAGTTAATTTTTCAGGGTTAAGCTGGGGTGCAAAATTTCAGTATGAAAGATTTGATGATTACCTGAGTGAATGGAGTATTATTGATTCTGCTGGATATATTATTCCTCTTAACAATGAAGCGCTGACCATTTCGAACCTTATTAAAACCAAAAATATTGTACATAATACCAAGCCTTCTGCTTTTGTTCAGTATACCTTTAACAGAATAAATCGAAAGGATCATATTGTTAATTTAAGGCATAAAGTTAAGTCGGACTCTTCAAATCAAGTATTGGTAAAAACAGATACGATATTAGACTCACCTGCAAAATGGAGCTTTACAGTTGGAACTAGAGGGGGTATGAGTGCATTTACTAATGACCAATGGATTACACCCAGACTTAACCTGTCTTATTCTCCCAGAAGTTATGTCCTAACGCCTGACAATATGGTAAACCGTCGTTTCATAAAATTGAGGTTGTCTAGTGGTTTGTATTATCAACCACCATTGTATCGAGAAATGCGTGATTTGTTCGGCACAATTAATAGTAGTGTTTTAGCTCAAAAATCTTGGCATAATGTTGCGGGTATGGATATTTACGTCCAAATGTGGGGTAGACCATTTAAAATTGTCGCTGAAACTTATTATAAACATATGTGGGACATTAACCCATATGAAATTGACAATGTAAAAATCAGATATTACGCCAAAAATAATTCAACAGCCTATGCTTATGGTTTTGATGCTAAAATTAATGGTGAATTCATAAAAGGAGTAGAATCCTATTTCAGGTTAGGACTTTTGCAAACAAAAGAAGATTTGTCAGACGATAGCTACTATGAGTACTATAATGCAGATGACGAACTGATTATTCCAGGGTTTACTTTTGATACTGAAGCAGTAGATAGCGCATTAATTTCACCAGGTTATATTCCACGTCCTACTGAACAATTAATTACTTTTTCGGTATTTTTTCAAGACAAAATTCCTAATTATGAAAACTTTAAAGTTGCAGTAAATATGCAAATCGCTTCTCCCCTTCCTTATGGCCCGCCAACTTTTAATAGGTATCAAGATGTTTTAAGAAGTAAAGCTTATTACCGTGTTGATTTAGGGATAATTTATGACATTAAAATGAAACTTAATGAAAGTATAAATCCGGTCACTCAGCAAACTACTTATAAATATTTTGATCGATTATCATTGAGCTTGAATTCTTATAACTTATTGGATTTTAGAAATGTAATCTCATTCAACTGGTTGCAAGACATCAATGGAAGGTATTATGCTATTCCAAACTATTTAACAGGGTTCAGACTAAATTTGAAATTAGTAGCAGAATTTTAAATTTTTAAAGTCAAATGTTCTCTGGTTTCAAAGTCTCCTTGTAGTATTATTCCCACCCTTAACAAATTAATACTAAATTCAGAGAGACTTGCTATTTCTTGCCAAGCTTTCAACATACCTTTACTCCAATTAATATCATCAAAAACTAAACAAGCATTTTCGGCAGCATGAGTTTTAAAAAAATTAAAATAGTGCATAGTAGAATCATAAGTATGATTTCCATCAATATATATGAAATCTGGTCTAGTCTCGCCTGAAATAGTGTCATTCAAACAATCATCAAATTGCCCTTCGATTAATTCAATATTCGTCAATTTTAGATACCTAAACGTTTCATTAGCAATATTAGACATTGCCGCACTACCTTCAACTGTAATAACCTTTTCTCCCGGCATTGCCAAATAACTAGTCCCTATTCCAAATGCTGTTCCAAGTTCAACAATATGCTGATATCCAAATGAATTAATAATATTTGCATAAGCTTTACCATATTTAGGTTTGACTGATACAATTTTTACCATTTTAGCAACTTTTCTCAGGCTTGACTTCAACCGCTTAGATCCCGCCCCAAAATCCTCAACTAGAATTTCTTCATCAGATTTTTTTAGCAAGTCCAATCTTCTACTGATAGCTCTATCATCAATTGAAATTTTAGCACTCTTTATAGCATCAATCATTTGTTGGCCTCTTTTATTTTTACTTTTAGCTGTAAAGCAAATGGCTACTAGATATTTTAAATAAAAAAGAATCATCAAGAACAAAGGTAAAATAAATGTATATTTGAGGCCTTTTGATTGGCAAAATTTATGATGAGTTGCAACTCAAACTAAATTCGGTCGTATTATACTCTAAAAAAGGTAGGTTTGGAACAACAAATAGCAATTCAATTAGATCAAATATTGGCTGGCAACCCAAAAATCAAACTTGCAAAGCCATGCAGAGTAGGAGATGGTATACTTACTATTGATGAAAATCATGTAAAAAGTCTTGAACAGTACTTTGAAATTGGAAAGGAGGAAAAAGAAATTACTTTTTTTATTCCTGCCTCAGGATCTGGTTCTAGAATGTTTGATAACTTGTTCAACTACCTCAATTCAGACAATAATATTAGTCCTGAAACTTTTAAATTTGTTGAGAAACTATTGAATAGGATCAACGAATTTGCATTTTACAATAAAATTCCAAGAGCACTTAAAGCTTCAATAAAATCTGGTGATGTTGTGATAAGGGATTTAATTGAATTTATCCTTTTAAATAATAAAGGATTGAAATTAGGTAGCGTACCCAAAGGACTGGTTCCATTTCACCGGTATGGCAAATTTATAATCAACCCATTTCAAGAACATATTATTCAAGGGGCTAAAATTGCAGGAGATAATACTAATTTTCATTTTACAATTGACCCTAAATTTCAGGATGAAATTAAACGATCTATTCAAATTATTAGAGAAATTTCTGGAATTGATTTTCAATACTTTTTTTCTGAGCAAGATCAAAACACCCATGCTTATGCATTTGATAAGGATAACCAACTTGCACTTGATGAGAATCAAAAACCTATTAGAAGACCAGCAGGTCATGGTACTTTAATTGATAATTTGAATGCCATTGATAGCGATCTAATATTTATTAAAAACATTGACAATGTTCAACATTATAGAAAAGCGGGTGTTTCATTGTCTACCAAACGTATTTTAGGTGGGTTAACCCTTCAATTTCAAACTAAGGTTTTTGAAATAATTGAGGCACTTAATTCAAATAATAATGATAGTCTCGTTCTTGTTTCAACTTTGAATTCAGATTATAATTTAGATTTATCAGAAACACAATTAAACGATAAGACATTTTTAATGGATTATTTCAATCGTCCTATTCGGGTTTGTGGAATGGTTAAAAATGAAGGACAGCCTGGCGGAGGACCATTTTGGGTTTCAGATGACAAGGGGAATTTAAGTAAACAAATTATTGAAAAGTCTCAAATTGCTTCCGATACTGATCAACTTTCGATTTCTTTACATGCCACACATTTTAACCCAGTAGAATTGATTTGTGCTGTAAGAAATTACAAAGGTGAGAAATTCAACCTAAAAGAATTCGTTGATGAAAATCAGTACTTTCTTGTTAATAAAACACATGAAGGAAAAGAGATCAGTTATATAGAAAAACCAGGATTATGGAATGGTGGCATGTTTGATTGGCTAACCTTGTTTTATGAAATAGACTCACAGTGCTTCAGTCCAGTTAAAACAGTTTTGGATTTATTAAACCCATTGCATCTAGAGAAATAATTCTACGAATTACTGATATTCATAGTTGAAAACGTATATATTTGCCATTAAACTATTATTTTTTGAAATAAAAGGGAATGGGTAAGATATCCAAACATCTTATTTTCTTATACTTAACTTTGATCTTCATATTAATCCTTAATATGGCATCAAAAGTTGTGCTCAATCAAAACTTTAGCATTTTTGACCATGTTCCTTCAGAAAGCGATTTAGTATTAGAGGTTAATACTAAAAATTTATTTAAAGAGGTTATCTATCAAAAAATATACAATTCGGTAAAAATTGAAACTGATGAATATGAAGAAGAGTACAATACTTTTCAAAATTCAGGTATAAACTTCTTTTCAAAATTAGTTGTGTTTAGAGAGCACTGGGCAAATGAACCTGTATGGTTTATGCTTATTTCTATAGATAACCAAAAAAAATTCGAAACCTTTTCTAAAGATTTTATGCAGTACAATACTGTAACTTTTTTTAAGAACTATGCGTTACTGCAGCTTAATGCAGTTAATGATTCTATCCAAAATCAAGTCGATTCGCATATTGAAAACATAAAAAATAGAAAAGTTAAATCTGCTAGATCAAAACCAATGATTGCAGATAATTTTTCAAATGACAACGAAATTAATATTTATTTAAAGATGTCAAAGTCTGAATTTATTACAGATGGATATTTTAACATTAACTTCTTTATTGACCATATTAAAGTTCTAGGACAATTTACGCCTGTGGCTAAATCTACTCCAGTTCTTGCCATTAAACACAGCTTAAAACCTGATAAAGCCTTTAGTTTGCGATCATCCTTAAATCTCTTTAACACGCTATATTTATTTAATGATGTTAAACTTGAGAAACTACCAGATTATAGTCACTTGAGTTTTGACTATGACGGGGCAACACTGTTAACAGTTAATGAAGAAATACCTATACATACTTATCCTAACCTTTCATTAAACCTAGGCATTAATAACCCTGATGAATGGCAAAAATACTTAGACCGTATGGTTAAGGTTCGAAAACTTCAAATTAATGGAGATACACTAATGATTGATTCTGGAACAAAAACTTTTATGAAGTATAACATCAGTAATGATGCTTTTAATCTGCTACAAGAACCTATTAATTATGATAATAATACAGATTCTACTTTATTCTTTAACCTTTCCGTTCAGCCTTCCAAATTAATTGCTAAAACTTTCTTTAAAAAGGATGAAAAAAATCCACCTAAAATGTTTGCTAACCTTAAAATTGGCGTTATACAATCAATAATAGAGGACTTTAATTACCTAAATGCAATTCAGTCCATAGATTTTTCTATCACAAGAATAAATTCAGAATCGGATTATAAAAGTGAAGGACAAGTTATTTACAAAGCCGAAAACAGCCATTCAATAGTAGAGTCTTTCATAATTTCGAAAGAATTTATGGCAACTTTTGGTAAAATACTGGAAATTTATTAATCTTCTTCTCTGTAGATTACATTCAATTTGTCGGATTCAAAAAAATCATCCAAGCTATTTTTACTATAAATGTGATAAGTGTTCGACAGAAAACTGTCAACCATTACCTCATCCTGACTTGGAATTTTACCAGTGAAATCATACGGATGAACAAAGAAGTAAAATGAATCATGTGCAAATCGATCTAAATAATAAGGCGCAAAATGATCTGATTCAAACTCAAATAGATAGATATCGCCAGATTGTGGTGAACTATAATAGTTCCTTAGCTTGTAATTTAGATAAAGTTTATTCCCAATAAAAATCAAAAGAAAAGCAACTAACACTAAGACACCCCAATTTTTTTTGATGAGATTCATAGCAGGTACAAGATGTGTGATTAAAACTGTTTAACTTCAATAATATCGAAACTCAATTCAGGAAAAAGAATCCTCAACTCTTCACCGACTTCTTCCATATCTTCATCATCTTCCTCAAAATACCAACAAATTTTTAAGTCTGTTAATGTATTTAGCTCTTTTAATTTTCTTATAATATTTCTGATGATTAAAGTGGTGCTTGTATTGAAATATTCAAGCTTAAATTCTACTAATGTCTTATCAATTGGTGCCTTAATATAATCATTGATCGCATCATGAAATGGTGCGTAAAAAGATTTTGGATCTTCAGGTATGGATATACCAGAAACATGAATCAACCCCTTTGAAGGTATTACTTTGAGTTTCGGCGTTTTAGCTGTTGCTTCAATTTTCAAAGACATAGTTTCATTTATAGTTTGGTTCAAATATATAAAATTTGAAAGGATGTTTAATTCTAAATGCTTTATAATTTTTGAATATATAAATTTTTTAGATTAATTCACCAATTTCATTTCATTAATTAGATGACCTGCTTCTCCATATTTATCAATTACCCACAATACATATCTTACATCTACAGTAATATTTCTACATCTTTGCTCGCTGAACAAAAAATCGCTCATTGTACTCTCCCAACTTCGATCAAAATTAATACCCATCAGATTACCTTCTGCATCAATGACTGGACTTCCTGAATTTCCGCCGGTTGTATGATTTGAGGCGGTAAAGCAAACCCACAGTTCTTCATCCTGAGTGTACTGTCCGAAATCACCTTTACGGTATAATTCTACAAAACGCTTAGGTAGTTCAAAGTCTGGATTCTCATTGTCGAATTTTTGCATGATTCCATCAATAGTGGTATAATGTTCGTACACCATTCCATCATATGGTGAAGAACCATCAATTTTACCATAGGCAATTCTTAAAGTTGAATTGGCATCCGGCCAAGTTTTTTTATCGGGGAACATTTCCATAATCCCTTCTAAATAGGTCTTCATTAGTTCCTTTTCTTTATTACTAAACGTTTTGTATTGCTCTCTAACATTGCTGAAATAAGCACTATAAATACTTAAAGCATAAGTCAAAGCCGGGTCGTTGGTTATTTTTTTTGCCCATTTTTTAGAATATTTGCCTAGGGCAACTCCTACCTTTAAACTGTCCATTAAAATTGACTTCTCAAAAATTTTAGCTTCGTTTTTTTTCCAAGTAGAAATAATATCTGTTGGAAGCAATTCAGCCTCTACGGATTCAATATACAACGGCGTTAATTTCGAAAAAATCTTTCGATCCAAATTCTTGTTATAATTTTTATAAAACCCTTTAGTCCTTGCCTTTAATCTTTTTACTTCAGCGTCTAACTTATTTTCTGCAACTAGTTTTTCATAATTTTTTGAAATATTATAAAAATCAAAAGCATACCTAATAAATTCTGGTCCAACAGAAAAATACTCAATGAACAATGCCCGAGCTAACTCATATTTTTGATTAGATTTTTGAAGATCAGCTAATTGCTTAATAACAGGATAATATTTTTTCTTCCATTCGTTTTTCTCTGCTGCTTTAGCTAAATACTCTTCTTCCCATTTTGCCTTTACACCCAAGGCATCTAATTCTTTTAATCCTTTGATCTGTCCAATCCACTTTTTCCATGCATTAGCTATTCGAGCTTGTTTTGAAGCATATTGAATTCTAATCAAATCATTTGAATTCATTGCAGGCTTCATAAGGTCAATTGTAACTTGGCGCATTTTAATTCTTGCTGGACGTTCTTTTTCTATGTAAAACTGGAGTTTTGCTTTAGAATAATGTTGATCTGTAGAGCCTGGAAATCCATACACCATGGCAAAATCTCCTTGTTGTTTCGGTTTCATGCTGATCGGCAGTGAATGTTTAGGTTGATAAGGTTGATTATCTTCACTATACTTAGCTGATTTATTATTTTTATCTGCATATATTCTGAAAACTGAAAAATCACCTGTATGTCGAGGCCAAACCCAATTGTCAGTATCTCCACCGAATTTACCAATAGCTGATGGTGGTGCACCCACTAACCTAATATCATTAAAATCTTCTGTTACCAACATGAAGTACTGATTCCCTAAATTAAATGGTTTAATAGTAGCTTCATAGTGATTCCCTGTTGTTGCAGTTTTCTGAACTGCCTTAATGTTTTTGTTAATTAGCATATCTCTTTCGTCTGCAGACATACTAGATTCAACTCCAGTTAAGACTTGTCGGGTAACCTCTTCAATTCGTTTAACAAAAGTAACCCTTAACCAAGGGCAGGCCAATTCTTCTTTATTACTTTTTGACCAAAATCCATCTTTCAAATAGTCATGTTCTAATGAAGAGTGTTTTTGTATTGCATCAAAACCGCAATGGTGATTCGTAAATAATAAACCCTGTTCTGAAACTATTTCCGCGGTACAACCACCGTTAAATTGGACAATTGCATCTTTTAATGAGGTTTGATTAGTTGAGTATACTTCTTCAGCGCTTAATTTCAACCCATAAGTCTGCATATCAGAATAAAACATATTAATTAAGGAAGGGATCCACATACCTTCTACAGCATGTATCGTTCCATTTAGTCCAAAAATGATGAGTAATAAAACAACTATTCTTTTCATATTATTTTTATTTGAGTCGTAAAGTTAATTGATTTTTTTATGAAACCTCATCTTATTTATGTAATATTATAATAGCACAAAAAGCATAATAAACTTTCTCAAAAATGAAGATTGATAAACACATTACTAACGCTAAAAAATCTAATCTTGGTCTGTGGAAACTTAACAAGATATTAGGTTTTGGAATCCCGTTTAATAAGCCTCATGGCATTAAAATTCATGCATTGACAGATTATAGTGTGGAAACCATAATACCATATAAGCGTAAAAATTTTAATCACATCAAAGGCATACATGCTTGTGCTTTGGCCACCTGCTCTGAATTTGCGTCTGGATTTTTGCTAATTTCTAATCTTGACTTTAGTAAATATCGGCTCATCATGGAGAAAATTGAAATGCAATATCATTATCAAGCCAAAACAACCTGCCTTGCAAAAATAGAATGCTCAGCCGACTGGTTTAATTCAACAATTTATGTTCCGCTTGAATCAGATGAAAAAATATCAATTCAAAATGAAGTAAAAACTTTTGATGAAGCTGGAAATCATATTTGTACAGCAATAATTACGTGGCAAATTAAGTTGTGGTCGAAGGTTAAAACTAAGCTATAACAATGTCATTACCACACTTAAAATGACCTAATGGACAAATCTTTTTTCCATGTAAACCACATGGGCGACAAGACAACTCCTCTTGCACCTCAACAATTGTACTTTTGTCAGACAATGGGCCAAATCCAAAACTAGGTATTGTTGAACAGAAAAAAGCCGTAACAGGAGCATTCATTGCACTAGCTATGTGAAGGGGTCCTGAATCATTTACAAAATTCATTTCAGCATCTTGCATCAATGCAGCAGACTCTAATAAACTAATTTGACCTGCTAAATTAACAACTGATTGTTTTTTTAAATTAGCCGACTGAACAATAATATTGGTATTTAGGTTTAAGTCATTAGGTCCACCCAACAAAAAAACTTGATAACCAGCCGTCAATTGACTTTTTATTAAAACAAGCCATTTTTCTATTGGTAATTGCTTTGTTTCCCATACAGAGGCAGGAGCTAGACATACATATGGTTTCGCTTTGAATGTTTTAACTTTATCAAATTCTGCTTTTGAAGGATATAATTTTGGACGCGCATAATCAGTATTTGTTAACTCTGATATTAACTTTTGGTTTCGCTCAACTTCATGACTTCCATCACCAATTTGATGAGGAAAACGCTTGTGATACAGCCATGAAAAAGGATTCTCTTTAAAGCCAATAATTTGTTTTCCTTTGCTAAATGCTGCCATAATTCCAGTACTAGCGAAGCGTTGTAGATTTATCACGGTATCGTATTTTGACGCACGAATCCGTCCAATAATTTTAATTAAGTTTCTGTATTTTTGACTTTGTTTATCCCAAATTAGAACCTCATTTAATTTAGGATGGCATGCTAATAAATTTTCATTCTCTTTTCGAACTAAAAAGTCAATTTTAACTTGAGGATATGTATCCTTCAATTTTTCTATCAGGCTGGTCGCCAAAATGACGTCTCCAAGAAATGCTGTCTGTATGATTAAACAATTTTTCAAATAGAATCTAATAATTGCTGCTTTACATCAGGATTAATGGCTACCGGCTTACCAGATTCACCAATTCTAACAAATATAAAAATTGTAGAGCAAACTAGCTCTTCTTCTCCTGAATAGAAATTTTTTGTTCTTGCTTCAATATATAGTGTGATTGATGACGTCCCCACACTTTTTATTTTGCCATAAATACTCACTTGATTACCAACTTTAACAGGGCGCTCAAAAATCATCTCATCAATTTTAACCGTCACCATATTGGGATTTTTACACATTGTACATGCCCAAGTTGCTGCAACCTCATCCAACCATGAAATCAAGTACCCTCCAAATAAATTACCATGAACACCAATATCTCTGGTCATACACATTTTGGTAGACAAATGCGTCATTTCATTCAATTTCTCTCTCATAATTGTATTGATAATAATTTTGAAGCCCAATCATCTGGTGTATAAGACATCCCCAATTCATTGGATTTGAGACTCATTTTTTTTAGTGTTTCATCACTTTTATTCATCATTTTTAAGAAACCTGCCTTTAGTGAGGCTTTAGTTGGTTCAACTAAAATTCCATTTTCATTTTCTTTGACATATGACTCTGCTGCACCTACTACATTACTAATAATTAAAGGACAACCCGCAATAGCAAATTCTTGCACTGACACGCCCCAAGGCTCAAATGAACTTGGTAAAACATAAATTGGTTTCTTGACAACAAATGCCCTCAGATCCTTTGGTTGAACAAAACCAATATGTTTAATCTTTTCATGTTCGATTTTATTATCCCATTCTTCTCCAGTTCCAACACAAATCATTTCCCAGTCAGTGATGTTTTCCTCCTCAATAACTTCAATAAAAGCCTGCCACATCTCATAAATAGATTTATGTTTTACATATCTTCCTACATATAAGAACTGTTTTATTGGCTGGATATTATTTTTATCAAAATTTTGAGCATGCAAGTTTACATCTGCACAATAAAACCCGCTAATAATAGATTTAAAGCCTAATTTTATTGCAAAATTTGTTTGCGGAGTACCCGGCACCCAAGCATGCGTAAATTTAGTTTTAAATACCAATGGTGAAATTAAAGATGCTATATGCTGTTTCAAGCCACCTTTCCAGTGATTATCTAAGGTTAAAATTGCTGGAATTTTCTTTTTAAAAGATTTGACTATTTTTAGGTAATCTTTATCCATCCAACCAGAACATATAATTTTATCGGGTTTAAAATCATGTATTAATGCTTGCAATTTGTTGTAAGAATAATTGTCTTTTTCAACAATAGTTATGTTATCAGATAAGTCAAATTTAAAAGGTGCCTCAGCATTAATAGGCCATCTCACAATTAACACATCTGCATCCTTTGACAAAGCTTCAGCGCAAGCCACAAAGTAACCAGCGATTTCTGAATATAAAAAAACTATTTTTGACTTTGGTGACATACTTTTTTGTTATACTTTTAGCAAAAGTAATCAATCCTCTAATGAAAACCAGTAAACACACTTTTTTTTGCGAGCAAATAGACGATTTACAACTTTCTAAGGAAGAGGCGCATCATGCAGCTAAGGTCTTACGCTTAAACCAAGGAGACATAATCAATGTTATTGATGGAAAAGGAAAATTTGTAATTTGTGAAATCACCTCAATAACTAAAAATGAGTTGCATTTTTCAATTATAGAACAGAGAGAACAAGATCAACCTAAAACTAAACTTCATATTGCTATAGCTCCCACTAAATCAAATGAAAGAATTGAATTTTTCCTTGAAAAGGCTGTAGAAATTGGAATTTCAGAAATTACTCCCATTTTATCATCAAATTCGGAGCGAAAGCAAATTAAAATTGAACGCTGGAACAAAATAATTGTTTCCGCAGCTAAACAATCAAATAATTTACATTTTCCAAAGCTAAACGAACTCACAAAGCTGTCTTCCTTTTTTACTAATCTAGCGGCTGATAATAGCAAGAAGTTAATTGCACATTGTGAAGAGGATGAAATGAAGAATGAACTAAAAAATGAAATTAGTGGTCATAATGATTTTTGCATTTTAATTGGTCCTGAGGGTGATTTTTCAGCAGAGGAGATTATCTTAGCAAAATCAAACCATTTTAAGCCAGTAAGCTTAGGTAAAACAAGATTAAGAACAGAAACAGCAGGAATTGTAGCATGTCACACCGTAAATTTAATATTGTAATTTTTCTATTATTACCATTGTTCTATTTGTCACTTTCTCAAGTTAGACAAGAAGAAAATACTGTGCAAATTGCTTTATTGAAGTATAATGGCGGAGGGGACTGGTATGCAAACCCAACTGCTTTAAAAAATCTTGTCTCTTTTTGCAACAAAAATATTGGTTCAAACATTAGTGATGATATTCCTACTGTTGAAGCTGGTTCAGGAGATTTATATCTTTATCCATTTATCCATATGACAGGCCATGGTAATGTAGTCTTTTCAAATGATGAAGCAAAAAATCTAAACAATTACCTGTTAGGTGGTGGCTTTCTGCACATTGATGACAACTACGGCATGGACAAGTATATAAGGGTAGAAATTGAAAAAATATTTCCTAACAAGGAGCTAATTGAATTATCATCAAAACACCCTATTTTTAGTCAAAAATATAAGTTCAAAAATGGGATTCCAAAAATTCATGAGCACGATAATAAAAAGGCTCAAGCTTTTGGTATTATTCATGAAGGGCGACTGGTATGTTTGTATACTTATGAAACTGATTTAGGTGACGGATGGGAAGATAAAGAAGTTCACAATGATAGTGACGCTAAAAGATTAGAAGCTTTACAAATGGGTGCAAATATTATAAACTATGTTTTCACAGCATTCCATTAGACTAATATTTCTCTGCTTACTATTACAATCAGCTAATAGTTATGGTCAAAGTTTTCCAACCGATAAATATAATCGAGAGTATAGTCCGTACTTTAAGTTTAATCAATTCAAAAGAGGTGAAAAAAGTAAAGTTCTTTCTGAAAAATTAGACAGACTTGCAGCGGTTAACAAACTGGATTGGACTTTTGAGGACAGTCTCGAATTTGCTGAAATTGCATTGATAACAGGAAAGGTTGACTTGTCACGACATTACCTTTCTAACCTTCTGATCAGCCATAATAACAATAAACTTATTAAGTTATCTGTTGTGGCATGCTATTTAAAAAAAGATTATACCCATGGAAAACTGATTTTAAATGAACATATTTCAAACCCTCTCATTAACTCTCCAAACTATTTTTTAAAACGAATCTTTTTATCATTCGACTCTCTTTCAACAAACTTAAATCTTAATCATCAAGTTCTTGGTCTCTGGAAAAATGATTCAATTCCTTATAAGAAGGGATCTTCCAGATATTTGAAAGAAATTATAACACCACTAATAAATGCTCGCGAAACAATGGCATTTTATGTGCTTTTCATCCATGAAGACAACCCTGTTATAGCCAGATGTTTTAATGAAATGGGCAAAGTTCTTGAGTTATATGTCAGCTTAAACCAGGCTTATATTTCGTACAGTATTGCTAGAATTTACAACAGAAAAGACGCTGAAATTCTTATAAATGTTAAACGCATTAAGGGCAGACATATTCAAAAAAATTATAATACGCCAAACTTTAGAAAATACTTCCCAAGGGTAGAATATTGGAGATTAGAAAGTGATCTTTTAAATGAAGAATTTGCTAAAAAAGGTGATTCAATTCCGAAATTTGTTCCCAATCTTGTAGGCAAATCAAAAGATAAAGTAACCTCGTTTCCAATTGACATTATTTTTCCTACTGGAATTCTTCTAATTATATTCTTATTTATTTTGCTAACTCGTAGAAGGCAGTAATTTTATATTTATTAAATTTGGAACGCAAATTGCATCTATCACTTGAAAAACAATTTATGAAATTTTACGCCTTAATAATAATCGGACTATTAATGTTTAGTTGCGGAAACTCAAAAGAAGTTGTTGACGCCAATGATATTGTAGAAGAAAAATCTGTGGAACTGGTTGCTAAAAAAGGAATTTTAACCAACCAATGGGGCGAATACAATAATTCAGCCTATTATAAAATCTTGAATGTAACATTGACCGGAAATATTATGTCAATTGCAATATCATATAATGGTGGTTGTGGCAATCATGATTTTGATTTAGTTGGCTCCGCTTTTATTCAAAAGTCCTTACCTCCTAAAAGAGGAATTAGATTATTCCATAATGCAAATGATGACAATTGTCGTGAATTGATGACTGAAACCTTAAATTTTGACATCACTGACTTTGCATACGGAAATGGTGAAATCATTTTAAATCTGGAGCATTACAATGAAAGTATTACCTATCAAATAAAAGAATAAAAGGGGCAATCACCCCTTTTACAACTCATTCTTTATTCTAAATTTAATTCTAATCTGGACACTTTTCTTCTAATGCATTTGAATAACCTTCGTCAATAAATACTGTTTTGTCGAATTTTGATTCTACCTCGTCGTTGCATTCAAATCGTAAGATTTCTAAATCATCAGTCTCTTTGCTTAAGCACTCACACATAAAATCTGCTGCTTTGCCTTGTTCTTCTGTGTAGCTAGCACACGACACAAAGAAACTAACTAGGGCTAAACACATTATACTTTTTTTCATAGTCATTTTTTAAATTAAGTTCAACTAATATAATAAATATTCATTATTTAAAGAATACAGCATTGATCATTTCAAAACCAGCCTCCTTATTTATAATGCTAATTAATTTTTCTTTATGTTTGAATAATTCATCCCGCATAACCGCAGAATTCATTTCCACATAAAGTGTTTTTTCCTTAATGGTGACATAATCGGTTCTTAACGCGATTGGTTTCCCGACAAGGCTCTCCCATTTGGCTAAAATCTGTTTTTCTCTATAAACTTCATCCAAACCATTAGCTTTAAGATAGGAATCAATTGCTTCTCTCATGTTTTTTGTCTCTCTTTTCTTATCCGTCATATGATTTCGAAAACTTTTCTTTCCGTTTTTATGGATTCAAATACTTTTTCAATCCGCTCACCATCAGTATCGGTAATCAATACCTGCCCAAATAAATTATCTGCAACCATTTTCATCAACCTCTCAACCCTTTGATGATCAAGCTTATCGAAAATATCATCCAATAACAAGATAGGTTTTTTATTTAGTAATTTACTGATATAATCAAATTGCGTTAACTTAAGTGCAATTAAAAAAGATTTTTGTTGTCCTTGAGAACCAAATTTTTTAATTGGTTGATCATTTATGGTAAATACAAGATCATCCTTATGAACACCAATACAAGTATACCCTACTCTGGCATCCTTTTTCCCGCTATCTTTTAATAAGGATTCAAAATCAGCGTCATTTAACTGAGATTGAAAAGCAATTCCTACCTTTTCACTTCCTTTTGAAATTTCGTTGAAAAAATTCTCGAACCTTGGTAAAAAATCGACCAAAAAACCAGCTCTAGTTTGGTGAATTTGATTCCCCAACTCAATTAATTGATGATCCCAAACGTCTATAGATTCTTGATCAAAAATACGGTATTCTTGAAATTGCTTAAGCAAAGCATTACGTTGATTTAATACTTTATTATACCTAATAAGTGTTTCTAAATACGGTTTATTATGTTGAGATATTATACTATCAATATATTTTCTTCTAACCTCACTTCCTTCAGATACTAAATTAGAATCATATGGTGAAATCACAACAATTGGAAACTCACCAATATGTTCTCCTAATTTCTCGTATTCTTTTTTATTCTTTTTAACTTTTTTCTTCTGCCCACTTTGCACACTGCACGTCACATTATAAACCTTATCATTTTTCAAAAAATCACCTTGAACAAGAAAAAATTTTTCATCAATTTTGATATTTTGTTTATCAATTGGGTTTAAAAAAGATTTGCAGAGTGATAAATAATTAACTGCATCTAAAATATTTGTTTTACCAACACCATTATTACCTATGAACACGTTAATTTCATTAGATAATTCGAACTGTCTTTCCGAATGATTCTTAAAATTGATAAGATTTAAATTTAGCAGATGCATAAGCACAAATTAAATTCCAAAGATAATACTAATGACAACCTAAAAAGAATTTTATACTACTTTTGTAAGTATGGATCCTAAATTAAACTTACCGAATATTTCTCTAAGTATTAAGGAAGATAAAGTTTGGGATATGCTGCGGAAAAAATATGTAAAATTGACCCCAGAAGAATGGGTTAGGCAGCATTTTATTCACTATCTAATTCAATCTGGTTATTCTAAAAATTTAATGCAATCTGAACAATTGGTTAGATATAATATGATGTCTAAAAGATGTGATATTTTAGTGTCTGATAATGCAGGGGCACCTTGTTTAATTGTTGAATGCAAAGCCCCAACAATTAAGCTAAACGAAGATACCTTTTACCAAATTGCTAAATACTATCATGTGCTTCGTGCACCGTTGCTTGTACTTACTAATGGGCTAGAACATATTTACGCCATCCTCAATCCAAAAAATAATAAGATAAGTTATTTGAAAGAATTGCCTTCAAAGCAAGAACTTGAATCTCTAATTAATGATTTTTAAATTCCCTTTATTCAGACTTTTAAGAAAGTTTGACCAAGCCAAAGGGTTTAAAAGATTATTTGGTGGTTGCTGCCCCCTATAATATACCTGATTTAAATAATTTTGGGACTGAATTTTATAAGAAGATATTGCATCATTCCCCATATTACCATAAACAAATGCCATTTCTTGAGGAGAGAGTCTTTCTTTCGCAGCGTCAATAGCATCATTGTTAATTTTCAGGTTTACAAACGCTTCTGCAAATTGCTCTTTTGATGGCCATGGATAGACGTCAACTGGTTCTGATTGTAATGTATCACTTTCTAACATTGAAACTAAACTCAGTTCATTGGTTGTGTCAGTTTCTGGAATAATAAAAGTCTTCTTTTTGTATCCAACAAAAGAGAATTGAACAGTATCCCCAGGATGAACTACTAAGGCAAAATAACCATAATAATCAGCAATGACTCCACGTCGTGTTGTCTTATCATAAACGGCTGTAAAAGGCAACCGTTCAAGCTCATCATTAACCACAATACCAGTGAGCTGAACATACTTTAGAGTATCTTCTTTTTGAATCGTTTCCTGACCGAAAACTGAACCTGTAATGGAAATGCTAAACCAAAGAAAAAATTGACTCAATTTCATATTACAAATATCGACAAAATTTTGGTCTGTCATTAATATTTAACAATAATTAGACTTATTGTTCTTGATCTCTTTTATATAAATTTCATTTTTCTTATCTTTGCACGAATTTATTTTAATATTAAATTCAGGTTATGGCTATTAATAACTTTTCTCAGATTAAAGAAGGGCTTACATTTGATGATGTTCTTTTAGTTCCAAGATTTTCAGACATTTTACCAAGAGAGGTAACGCTTTCTACAAAATTCACAAAAAACATCACACTTAATGCTCCAATTATTTCAGCTGCAATGGACACTGTGACCGAATCTGAATTAGCCATTTCAATCGCCCAACAAGGAGGAATTGGAGTCATTCACAAAAACATGAGCATTAAACAGCAAGCACTGGAAGTTCGAAAAGTTAAACGTTCTGAAAGTGGAATGATTTTAGATCCTATCACCTTACTGTTATCTGCAAAATTAGGAGATGCTTTAAAATTAATGTCTGACAATAAAATTGGTGGTATCCCTGTTGTTGATGACAATAAAATCTTAAGAGGAATTATTACCAACCGAGACTTAAGGTTTGAAAAAGATAGTTCCAAAGATGTAGTAGATGTAATGACTTCAGACAGAATTATTACAACAATTGAAGGCACTAGTCTAGAACAGGCTGAAGAAATTTTGCAACAACACAAAATTGAAAAATTACCAGTAGTTAATGAAAACAATAAACTGCTGGGGTTAATCACTTACAGAGATATCATTAAAGTAAAAGAACACCCTAATTCATGTAAGGACAAATTTGGAAGATTGAGAGTAGCCGCTGCAGTTGGTGTAACAAATGACACATTAGAGCGCGTGGCAGCGTTAAAAGAAGCTGGGGTTGATGCAGTTGTTATTGACACTGCACATGGCCATACTGCTGGTGTAGTTGATAAACTAAAAGAAGTTAAAGGCAAGTACCCTGATTTAGATGTAATTGTTGGTAATATTGCTACTCCAGAAGCCGCTAAATTTTTAGTAGATGCAGGTGCGGATGCTATCAAAGTTGGAATTGGTCCAGGCTCTATTTGTACGACAAGAATTATTGCTGGTGTAGGTGTTCCTCAATTATCGGCAATTAATGACGTTGCCAATGCCATTGAAGGTTCAGGTATTCCTGTAATTGCTGATGGAGGTATCCGTTACACTGGTGATTTTGTAAAAGCCATTGCAGCTGGAGCCGATACAATCATGGTTGGCTCAATGTTTGCAGGTGTCTTAGAGTCTCCAGGCGAAACGATCATTTACCAAGGTAGAAAATTTAAGGCTTATCGTGGAATGGGGTCAGTTGAAGCCATGCAAAAAGGATCTAAAGACAGGTATTTTCAAGATGCCGAAGATGATGTTAAAAAATTAGTGCCAGAAGGAATTTCAGGACGCGTACCATATAAAGGAAATCTTCAAGAAGTCGTGCACCAAATAATTGGTGGCATTAGAGCAGGAATGGGATATTGTGGGGCCAAGGATATTGAATCTTTAAAAGGGGCGCCATTTGTAAAGATTTCAACAGCTGGTGTCAACGAAAGTCACCCCCATGACGTTTCGATTACAAGAGAAGCACCAAATTATAGCAAAAAATAAAAATATTAATCAATTAATTTATACTTGAACATGAAAATAACAGTATTGATCTTTAGTGTACTATTCACTAATTTAATGTTTGGACAAAACAATACCGTTTTGACCATTAACAATAGCAATTATAATGTGTCAGAATTTAACTATATCTACACAAAAAATAATCCCAATGCTAGCTATCATGATGATTCATTAATGGCATATATTGAAAAATACTTTATAGATTATAAACTAAAAATTATTGAAGCAAAAAGATTAGGGTATGATACTTTACCACGTTTAATTAATGAATTACAACAATATAGAACACAGCTATCAAGACCATATTTAATTGATAAGGACAAGAACGAAGCATTGGTTAAAGAAGCTTACGACAGAACAATTAATGAGGTTAGAGCAAGTCATATTCTAATTAAACTTGCTGCAAGAAGTACACCTGTAGATACATTGAAAGCCTATAACAGAGCTATTGAATTACGAAAAAGAATTCTTGCTGGTGAAGCATTTGAAGCTGTTGCGGCTGGTCCTGGAGGATCTGATGACAAATCAGTTGTAAATAACAAAGGTGATCTTGGTTACTTTACGGCATTACAAATGGTTTACCCATTTGAAGAAGCTGCATACAATACAGCCATTGGTGATGTTTCTATGCCAGTTAGAACTCAATTTGGGTATCATATTATTAAAGTGATTGATAAACGTAAAGCAACCGGAAAAATACAAACTGCCCATATCATGATTTTAAGTGATGGATCTAAAGAGCAAAATGAGAAGGGAAAAGCCAAAATTGATGAAATTTATGGCTTATTACAAAAAGGTGGTGAATTTAAAGACCTAGCTCAGAAATACTCTGATGATCAATCATCAAATACTAAGGGTGGTGTATTACCAGAATTTGGTGCTGGCACAAGACAAAGAATGGTTCCAGAATTTGAAAAGGTTGCCTTTAGTTTAACAAAAGATGGCGCTTATTCTAAACCGTTTCAAACAGCTTATGGTTGGCATATTGTCAAAAGAATTAGCTTAACTCCAGTTCCAACTTACGATCAAATAAATAGAGAATTAAAACTTAAAGTTGAAAAGGACGTTAGAGCACAAAAGACTCAGCAGTCATTCATTAACAAATTGAAAGTTGACTATAAGTTTTCTGAAAACAAATCACTACTTGAACCATTGAAGTTAATTATGAACCATACTGTATTTTCAGGTGGGTGGGCATACGTTAATGATTCATTAAAACAACAAAACGAAACAATTGTCAGTTTTGCAAATGAAACATTTACCTTATTAGATTTTATCAAATATGTCGAAGGACAGCAAAGAAAAGAAAGCCCACAATCTATGTCAACATATATTGACTACAAATATGACGCATGGATCAATATGTTAATGCTTCAATATGAAGACACTCAATTGGAAGAAAAACACCCAGCGTTTAAAAATTTGATGCAAGAATATGAAGAAGGAGTTTTGATTTTTGAAATCATGCAAAAACAAATTTGGACTAAAGCTTCTACTGATTCTGTTGGATTAAGAGAATATTATGAAGCCCATAAGAATGAATTTACTTTTGAAAAAAGATATGATGGAGAGCTATACAAATGTAAAGACAAGGCAACTGCTAAGATGGTTCTTAAAATGTTAAACTCTACTGATCTGACTAATCAACAAATTAAAGATACTTTAAATCGTGATTCTCAATTAAATGTCAATATCAAAACAACAATATTCAATGCTACTGCAAAGGAATTTGAAATAAAGTCAGGAGGATTTGAAAGTTTTGAAACTGGAAAGTCAACGTTGTATATAAAAGATGGAGAGTATTATGTGTTTAAAAATAAAATGACCTTAAAGCCAAGTATTAGAAAATTTGAAGAAGCTAAAGGATTAGCAACCGCAGGTTATCAGAATGAACTTCACGAAGTTTGGCTCAAAGAATTAAGATCAAAAGCTGATATTAAAGTTAACAAAGAAGTGCTTTATAAAGCTGAATCCTATAAATAAGGATTTAATTATTGTTAATATATCCTAATAAAACTTAGTGTTAAGGGAGCAATAATTAGTTTTTGATTAGTTTTAAATGATGGGACGTAAACCTACTTTGTATACATTGGTCTTAATAACCTTATTGTCCTGTACTGGTGACCTCAAGGATGATGAAATTGTGGCCTCTGTTTATGATGCAAATCTCTATCACTCGGATATTACAAAAGCATCTTATAACCTTTCTAAGGAAGACAGTATTAGCCTAGTTAAAGAGTTTATAAAAGATTGGACTAATACACAAATTTTAGCATATCATTCACGGAAGAATGGTAATATTGACTTAGATGAAATTGATTATAAAGCTGAACAGTATAGAAATATGTTACTCATCCATCAATTTCAAAATAATGAAATTCTGAAACGTTTAGATACTGTTATTACAAAAAAAGAGATTGAAACTTATTATAATAAGCATATAAAAGATTTTCAGCTTAAGGACTATTTAGTAAAAGTTATATATGTCAAGGTATCTGAAGATGCACCAGATATAGACAAATTATCTAAATGGTATAAACTCAGAAAAGATGAGGATATTGAATCTATTAAAAAATATGTAAGCCTTTACGCTACGAATTTTTATTATGATGAAGAAAATTGGATTTATTTTGATGAAATAACTAAAGAAATTCCGTTGCAAGACATAAATAAGGATAGATTTATAACCAGAAAATCAGAGATTAAATTTTCAGAGAACGGTTACTATTATTTTTTAAATATTATTGATTATAAATTAAAGGATGCAGCATCACCTATAGAATTTGAAATAAATAATATTAAACAACGTATACGGAATACCAGAATTTATAATCTTCGCGAAAAAATAAATAACGAATTAATACAATCCGCTCATGAGCAAAATGCCATTAAAATATTTTAAAAATACCATTCTTCTTTTATGCTTTTTCTTAGCTACAAACCTGAATTATGCACAAACCGGCGTCATTGATAAAATCATTGCGCAAATTGGAGATGAAATCATTATGCTTTCTGATTTGCAAACCTCAAAACTACAATTACTCCAGGAAGGCGTTAATGTATCTCAGACAGCTGATTGTGAAATATTGGAGGAGCTGTTATTTCAAAAATTACTCATCAATCAAGCCAAGATTGATAGTGTTGAAGTTTCAGATGCTGAGGTAAATGCTAATATGGAACAGCGGATTCGCTATTTCGAAGTTCAAATAGGTGGTAGAGATGCCCTTGAAAAATTTTACGGCAAATCAATTGCAAGAATAAAGGCAGATTTTTTTACCATTATTAAAGAAAGCATGCTAGCAGATAGAATGCAAGCTGAAATCACTGAAAATTTAGTAGTCACCCCTAAAGAAGTTGCAGAATTTTTTAATGAATTACCAAAAGATAGTATACCTTATATTAATTCCAAGATTTCGGTAGCGCAAATTGTACTTTACCCTGAAGTAACTGACCAAGATAAACAAATAGCCAAAACAAAAATTGACAAAATAAGAACAGATGTTGTAACAGATAAAATCAGATTTGCAACTGCTGCTGTTATTTATTCAGATGATCCTGGAAGTAAAATAAAAGATGGTGACTTAGGTTGGCAAACAAAAGGCACCATGGTACCTGAATTTGAAGCAGCTGTATTCTCTTTAAAAGTAAATGAAATATCACCAGTTTTTGAAACTAAATTTGGCTTTCACTTTCTGGAGCTTCTTGACAGAAAAGGTGATAATTACCATTGCAGACATATTTTAATTTCAACGAAAGCTAATGATAAGGCTTTGGACCGAGCTGCCATAAAAACAGAACAAATCTACCAAGACTTATTGGCTAACAAGATGACATTTGAAAAAGCTGTTGACATGTATAGTATGGATGAAGCGTCAAAAATCAATTTTGGGAAAATTGTCAATCCTTATACAAGTGACTTTTATTGGGACATTAATAATATAAATGAAATTGACACTAAACTATATACTATCATTAAAAACTTGTCCGTAGGAAAAATGTCTTCTCCTTCATTATATGAAGACTTGAGAGAAAGACAACGCGGCTTTAGAATCGTTAAATTAATTAACAAGACAGATCCTCATTTAGCTAACTTAACGGATGATTACCAATTGATTCAATCAGCCTGTACTGAATCTAAAAAGCAAGAAATAATAAGTGATTGGATTGATCAAAGAATTAATGGTGCCTTTATTAAAATTGAAAGCAAATATGTTGATTGTAAGTATAAATACAATTGGATAAAAAAATAATTACATAAAAAAAGGGTTGAAATCATTCAACCCTTTTTTTAGTATCGTTTAAGCGCTTATCTTTTTAAAGATATTGCTTTAATCTTCTGAACTTTTGCTTTAACTATCACCTTTTTGGTTTGCTTCTTTGTATAGTCTGCTTTTCTGTAAGCATCACAAGTATGCCCTCCTCCACAGCTGACTGTAGCTAATAATAAAAGTATGACGGATGATCCAATTATTGCTCTTTTCATGATATTATTGGTTTATTGATGTTTTAGTTTCAAACAAATATATAGATAATTGTTAACTTTTCAAAATATAATCTTTTGTTCAATTTTAACTATATTAACGAAAAAGCATTTACAAGGTTACAATCCATAATGTTTTTTTATCTTTTCTAACAATACATTACTAAGTTCAAAATATGATTCTATGGTCCAACCACCTACATGAGGCGAAATAATAACATTCTCTGAATCAATTAAGTATTGGAAGTCTTCTGGAATTGTATTGTTTTTTGAAAAAAAATGTTCAAATGAAGATTTTTCATATTCTAAAACATCTAAACACGCTCCCAAAACCTTGCCCGTTTTCAATGCTCCAACCAAGGCTTTTGTATTCACTATTTTCCCTCTTGCTAGATTAATTAAATAGATCGACTTTTTAAACGATTCAAAAAAGGATTCATCAGCCATAAATCTAGTTTCACTATTTTGTGGAATATGAAAACTTAGTACATCAGCTTGTTCAAAAATGGTTTGTAAATCACATGATTCTACAAAATCATTTCCAAAATCTCTTTTATATTTGTCATAAGCCAAAATTTTGACATCAAATCCCATTAATTTTTTAGCAAAGGCTGAACCATTATGACCGAAACCAATAATTCCAACAGTTTTACCCTTTAACTCAATCCCTCTATTCCCTTCTCTATCCCATATTCCATCTTTTACTTCCTGATTGGCTTTAACCAAATTATTAAACAAGCTTAATAACATTCCTAGTGCCTGTTCGCCTACTGCATTTCTATTACCCTCAGGTGCATTTAAACAAATAATGTTCTCCTTCTGACAATACCTTTCATCAATATTTTCCATACCTGCCCCTGAACGAGCAATAAATTCTAATTGATTGGCTTGCCTTAAAAAAGTGCTATCCATTGGCATTCTGCTCCGAATAACAATGCCGTGAAAATCACCAATTAGACTCTTAATTTCTGATATGGGTGTAGATGTTAAATCTATGCACTCCCAACCCAAATGAGTTAAACCGTCTTTTAAAACGGGATGGACAGTATCTAAAAAAGCAACCTTTTTCATTTTAATTGTAGAGCACGTATGCGATAAGAAAATATATACTGAGCCCTAAAATATCATTGGTTGTCGTAATAAAAGGACCAGTAGCCAATGCAGGATCTATTTTAACACGGTCCAAAATCAATGGAAAAAGCGTTCCAAATACTGCAGCAATAATTACGACAACAAAAATTGATAAACCTATTGTAATACCCATTATTGAATCTCCAAAAGAATAATGATTAAATAAAAATACAGTAATTCCACAGATTGCTCCTATAAGAATTCCAACCAATAATTCCTTTAATATCTGCCTTAAAACATTTTTAAATTGAAAATCATTGCTCGCTAAACCCTGTACAACAATGGCTGACGATTGAACTCCAACATTACCTCCTGTAGCTGTAATCAATGGAATGAAAAAGGCTAATATGGGGTTAATTCTAATCTCTGACTCATATTTTTGCAAAATCAATGAGCTTAGTATCCCACCCAATAAACCGATTAAAATCCAAGGTAATCTAGATCTGGTATTTTTAAAAACACTTGCTGTTGATTCAACATTATCTGTGATACCTGACGCCAATTGATAGTCTTTTTCCGCTTCTTCTTGGATAACATCTACAACATCATCAATTGTAATTCTTCCTACTAATTTGTGCTGACGATCAACTACTGGCAAAGCAATTAAATCATACTTCTGCATCATTTCGGAAACGTCTTCTTTATCATCATGTGTTTTAACATACTTGATGTGTTTGTCATTATACAACTCACTTATTAAAGTAGTTGGTTTGGCAAACAATAAACGTTTTAATGAAAGAACACCTAGTAATTCATCATGCTCATTGACCACGTAAATTGTGTAAATATTTTCAACTTCTTCAGCTTGTTTACGCAATTCAATAACACAGCGCTTGACTGTGAAATTTGCACTGACCATCACAAATTCCGATTGCATTAACCCTCCAGCAGAATCTTCATCATATTTTAACAAGTCAATAACCTCAGAAGCATGATCTTTGTCTTGCATCTGAGAAATAACCTCGTCTTTTCTCTCTTCACTTAATTCACCTAATAAATCTGCTGCATCATCAGAATCTAGTTGATCAACCTGCACAGCTATTTCTTTAGTAGAAAGCTGATCAAGGATATTTATTCTAATATCTTCATCTAATTCTATTAGGGTATCTGCTGCTTTATCCTCTTCAAGTAAATTAAATAACTGAACGCCTTCATTAACTGAGATATTTTCAACTATTTCAGCAATATCAGCTGGATGAAGATTTTCTATTTCCTTTTTTATGAATGCCGAATTTTCCAGTTCCAATTGCAGCTGGAATTCTTCTAAATACGATTTGGTTAATTCAAATTTCACAAGGCTGATTTTTCAGACAAATATAGCTAGGTTTTTCTCTAAAACAAAAAAGCCCTTGTATTTCTAAATACAAGGGCTTTTTATCATTTTAATTATTTTATTTTGTCAACTTATAACCCGCAACTTGATATGCATTTAACCCTCCATTTAAGTAATACACTAAATCGATTCCGTTTTGGCTTAACTTGTCAGCCGTTCTTTGGCTAAGGCCACCACCTTGACAATATAATATCATAGTCCCTTTTTTGGAGTGAGACATCATCTGAGCTGGGAAATCATCAGCAAAATAATCAACATTAATGGCGCCTTTAACATGTCCCTCATTAAATTCTTCGGCTTTTCTTACATCAATTAAGATATATTTCCCAGAATCAATCTTTGCTTTAAACTCTGCAGATTTTAAAGGTTTTACTTCTCCCCCCTCTTGTGTTGGTCCAAAACTACTGGCTAAAAAGAAAACCAATAGAGGTAAAATGAATAGTACTTTTTTCATAACTGTTTTTTTAATAATTTTAAGCAAGTGTTGATGGACAAACAAATTCTGTTTTTTCCAATTTTGTCTCATCTTTAATTGCTGAAAAACCACCTGCGACATCAATTAAATTATGTATGCCATTAGCTTTAGCAATAGATTCGAAAATTACTGATCTGTATCCACCTGCACAATGTACATAATATGTTTTTTCCTTATTCAAATTTAACAAATTTTTATGAATTGTATCTAATGGCTCGTTGATTGCCCCTAAAACATATTCAGCATCATATTCCGATTTTTTTCTAACATCAAGAATATCAATGTTTCCACCATTAAAAGCTGCTTCAAATTCTTTAGCGGTTACTTTATGAATAGAATCAGTTTTATATCCTGCTAACTTCCAGACTTCGACACCACCACTAAGATATCCCTGAGCATTATCATACCCAATTCTTGACAGTCTTGTAACGGCTTCTTCTTCCTTGCCTTCAGGTGTAATTAAAATAATTTTTTGATCGATATCTTTAATAAGAGCTCCTACCCATGGTGCGAACTGACCATTTAACCCAATAAAAATTGAACCAGCAATATGTTCCTTAGTAAAATCATCTTGCGTTCTAACATCTAAAACTAAAGCACCATCTTCTTGTAATTTTAGAACATCTTCCACATTAAGTGCTTTTGTACCTTGCTCAACAATAGTATCAAATTCAAGGTTAATGCCCTTATTCATCATGACGTTTTTAGGAAAATATTGAGGTGGGGCTGTCAAACCAGTTAAAACTTCTTTTACAAAATCATCCTCAGACATATTTGCTCTTAAGGCATAATTCGTTTGCTTTTGGTTTCCTAAGGTATCAAAGGTTTCTTTACTCATATTTTTTCCACAGGCTGATCCAGCACCATGATTTGGATAAATCACAACTTCATCAGATAGAGTCATTATCTTATTTCTTAAAGAATGATATAGATATTTGGCTAAATCTTCTTCTGTTAAGATGCCTTGCTTTATTGCTAAGTCAGGTCGTCCTACATCACCAATAAATAAAGTATCTCCTGTAAAAACACATTGATCCTTACCTGACTCATCTCTTAATAAATAACTTGATGATTCCATGGTATGACCAGGTGTATGTAATAATTTTAAAGTTGCTCCACCAATATTGAAAATTTCTTCATCTTCTCCTTCATGGAATTCAAAATCCCCTTTAGCTCCTGGTCCAAAAACAATTGTAGCACCAGTTTTTTTTGCTAAATCAACATGACCTGATACAAAATCTGCGTGGAAATGTGTTAGAAATATATACTTAATTTCGACATTATCATTTTTTGCTCTTTCAATGTAAGGTTTAGTTTCTCTTAAAGGATCAATTATTGCAGCTTCTCCTTTAGATTGAATATAGTAGGCAGCTTCAGCTAAGCATCCAGTATAAATTTGTTCTATTTTCATAAAATGAATTCTAAAAAATAATTTGTGCAAATTTACTACATTATATTTGATAAAAAAGAAACAAAAATTAGATTCTATTATGATTTCTGTTAGTTCCGCGACTAAATATAAGGTCAATTGATATCAATCATCTAATGCAATTCATACATGTGAACTCTTCCGGAGTTAACCCCAACAATTATCCCAGTTTTACCGTTTGCTAATTTAATTTCTTCAATACTTTTAGCATCTCCTTCAACATAAAAGCCACTTTCCAAGCTTGTCAAGGTTTTAAATTTGAAGCCAGACTCCTGAATTAAAACCAATCCTGTTCCTGCATCATTTCTTGTAGTCTCAACTTCTGTCCCATAATCATTTCCAACAGCAATTATATCTAACATACCATCAAGGTTAACGTCCAACATCACGAAGTCATTTATGGAGGAGGTCTGAGCCAAATTGTCAAATGCATGAAATTCAAATTTTAAATTTCCCTTGTTTTCAATAATTCCACTTCTGAATTCAACGGCCTTTTTATGATATGAAGAATCTAATTTTTCTTTGGAATAAATTTCTTCCAAGTTAGATTTTGCAAATGATTCAAAAGTTCTGAATTTATCATTTAAAAATGGCATTTGACCTGAGGAGCATTCTTTTCCTCTAAGCGGTAATTCTTGGTCTTTAGATGTAACTGAAATGACAACATCATTTGTTTGGTTACCATCAAAGTCATTTAAATAAATATGTAAAGGATTTAAAATTCCTGGGTTAAACTTATTATTTATACCAGCATTACCTACTAACAAGTCATCATCTCCATCATGATCAAAATCATAGGCAATCATTCTATTCCACCAACCGTTTAAATAAAAATCTTGATCCAATAAACTATAATGACCTTTTTCATTCAGAAAAATAGTTAAATCCATCCATTCTCCAACTAAAATTAAATCTTGGTCTCCGTCCTTATCAACATCACTAAAAATTGCATCTTCCACGATTCCAATACTTTCAATACCTGGAGCAATTGCTTGTGTAAAATCTTGCAAAAAACCTTGATTATTCATTAAAATTGAAGTTTTACTAGCTCTTGGATAGTTTAAAGGGCTAGCCTTACCACAAATTAAATAATCAATTAAACCATCTTTATTAAAATCGTACAAAATTATTCTTCCTGAGTTATAGCCAATATCATCAACCACTTTATCATTCTGAACTTTTCCGAACTTTCCATTACCATCTCCTAAATAGATGCTTCCTTTTAAATTTGGACTACCTTCAAGAAATTCATATCCACCGTAACTAAAAAACAAATCCTTATTACCATCACCATTTAAATCAACGATCTCAAAATCTTCAATTTCTGATAATTGATTGTTATAGAAAGCTGGATTTTCAACTTGTATAAACTGTTTATTGACATTCTGTAAATATACAGAAGGAATATGACCTGAACTAGAACCCAAAATAACATCCTGTAAACCATCATTGTTTAAATCAGAAACTTTAACAATAGGACCATTGCTACTCATCCTATGCGGTAATAAAGTTTCTACTTTAAAATCGTTGAATTCATTTTCTTGATGGAATGAACTAATTGTTTGCTCTGAAATATTTTCAAATAGTTTATTTATTTTAGTCTCTTCAACGAGCTCCACAGTCTTAAAATCACTCAATTCTGGAGATAAGACCTTACGTTTATTTACCTTGTACTTTGCAGATCTTCCATCATTCAAAACAACTGAAAGAAATACCGGATCATTACCATCCTCCCAATAAAAGATGTATTTTTTTGAAACCGAAGATTGAAACCCTCTTATAAAATAGGCTTCCTTAACCTGTTTGCTTTCTACAAAATTAAGAGTTAGTTTAGAACCTATCCAGTCTCCCTCAGATAAGTTAGAAAAGTCAACCTGAAGATAGTTATAAGGTGTTGATAAGATGTTTTGATAAAGGAATGGAGTTGTATCAATGTTATTAATAATAATATCAAGCAGACCATCATTGTTAAAATCTGCATAAGCCATTCCATTAGAGTTAACAGGAACATTTAAGCCATAGTTAGCGGTGTTATCCCTGAAAGTTAAATCTTTTTGATTAACAAGAACGTGATTTCGTATCTTAACAGATGGTATCAGATCCAAGAAGTCTAAAACTATTAAATTATTTGTTGATGCTATGTAGTCGTCCAACTTTGACTGAATATCGTTATTCTTTGTATCTCTTTTATAACCATTCGTAATCAATAGATCTTGCCAACCGTCAGCATTTACATCTATGAATAAGGGTGCCCAACTCCAATCTGTCTTTGCAACATTAGCCAAATACGAAATTTCACTAAAACTATTACATCCAGTATTTAATTGAAGCATATTATGCATATATTGATGGTTCCATCCTAGATTTACTCTAGTAGCGAACTTTTCTGGCTGCATAGAAGCCATATTTAATTTTGACCGCTCATGACTTGAAAATGCCATGTCAAGACTTATATAATCCAGTAGACCATCATTATTGAAATCCGCAACATCATTTCCCATTGAGTAATTTGAAGTATGACGGAAGTATTGAAGCGTCTCATCATTAAACTTCCCATTCTTTTGATTAATAAATATATGGTCTGGCTCGTCAAAATCATTCGACACAATAATATCTGGATAATCATCTAGATTTAAATCAGTTATTGCTAACCCCAAACTATAACCATATTCAAATATTCCTGCTGCTTTTGTAATATCATAAAATTTTCCGTCTCTATTTTCAAGTAAAATGTCCGAATTAATTTGACCTTTAATAATTTTCGAATAATAATTACTAAAACTTTCAACATGTTTGAATATTGGTGGATGAGTTATTATATAAAGATCTAAATCCCCATCTAAATCAAAATCTAACGGAGCTGCTTGCACAGAATTTCTTTTGATATCTAATCCGTATTCTTGAGCACTTTCCTTAAAACCTTTACCATTCTGATTAATGTATAATACATTATTTGTACCAGACATTAAAGAATCAATACCGGATCGGCAAACATAAATATCTTCATACCCATCATTATTAATGTCGAAAATACAAACACCTGTACTCCATCCATGATTCAGAATTCCGTACTCCTCAGATACATCCTTAAACTTAAAATCACCTTGGTTTAAATATAACTTATCATCAACAAAATTTCCTGTTAAAAATATATCTTCCAAACCATCTTTATTGATGTCTATAATCCCTACACCTCCTCCGTTGTATAGGTAATCAAAATTTAAGATATTAATCTGCTCTGTTTCACTTATCAAATTGGAAAATTTGAGATTAGATTGCTCAGCATCTATTTGAGAAAATTGCGCTGAACTATATTTTCCGATAAGTATAAAAACTACCAAAATAAAACTTGTATTATTCAACATTTACCCTTTTCTAAATTATATTTACAATATAATTAAAATTAAATTTTTGAAACGGTATTTTAACTTAAATAAAGAATTTGATGTATTTCACCTGATTAAGTTTATTAGACCAATAGCTTTTAACCTTATAGACAATGGTTACAAAAATTTCATCCTGGGATGGACTAATGATGAGGATGATATTGTAAGTTATGATTCTTCAAATGAATTCTTTAAAAGAATATCTAACATAGATGATTTCAATTTTGGGTATTTTGGGTATGATCTTAAAAATGATTTCCTTCCAAATACATATTCTGAAAATATAGATATTCATGAGTTTCCTGAATCTGTCTTTTTTAAAGCTTCTTATGTTATAATTAAAAAAAACGAACAAACTCTTTTTTTTGGAAATCAAAAAAATTTAAAAAACCTTTTAAAAATAATAGAGGAACTAGTCAACTCAAATACCAAGAATTTTCAACAGAAGAAAATCAGCCTAATCCCATTAACTTCTAAAGAAGAATACCTCAAAAGGGTAAAGCAAATTAAGTCTAACATTCAGTTAGGTAACACCTATGAATTAAATTATTGTACCCAGTTTTATGCTGTTGATAAAATACTAAATGTAGAGGATACCTATATTAAACTAAGATCCAAATCAAAAGCACCTTTTTCAAATTTAATGGTAATAAAGAACATTAAACTTCTTTCATCTTCACCTGAACGATTTTTGAGAAGACAAAATCAAAACCTTATAAGTCAACCTATAAAAGGTACTTCAAAAAGAGCTGCCGATTTAACAAAAGACCGAAAACTAAAGTTCGAATTAATTAATAGCGAAAAAGAGAGAGCTGAAAATATCATGATAGTAGACTTGGTAAGAAACGACTTTTCAAAAATTGCAAGCAAAAATTCTGTTTCAGTAAAAGAACTCTGTAAGCTTTATAGCTTCCCAACAGTTCATCAGCTTATATCTACTGTTGAATGCAAAATAGCCGATAATGAAGAACTAGAGAAAATATTAAAGTCTACTTTTCCAATGGGCTCAATGACAGGTGCACCAAAATTAAAAAGTGTCCACTTAATTGATCAATTTGAAGATTTTAAACGTGGAATCTATTCAGGTAGTAGCGGCTACTTTTCACCAAATAATTCCTTTGACTTCAATGTTGTTATCAGAAGCATTCTTCATAATTCTGAAGCAAAAACCATAAGTTGTTCTGTCGGTAGTGCAATCACAATTAAGTCAGATCCAGTATCTGAGTATAATGAATGCTTGGTTAAACTTCATGCAATCCAAAACACATTAAACTAAATAAAAAAAATATTTTTCATAAAAAAAGCCTCTATCCTAAATAAGGAAAGAGGCTTTTTAAAAGTGGCATTTACATACTCTCCCACCCTTAAAAGGGCAGTACCATCTGCGCAAGTAGGCTTAACTTCTCTGTTCGA